>Ga0315902_10000103_pt1 | contig 139280 bp, 127 predicted proteins | sample LakEriMetagenome_9_FD_203523 | JGI IMG/M metagenome (GOLD analysis project Ga0315902, IMG submission 203523) | Freshwater fungal communities from buoy surface, Lake Erie, Ohio, United States - Buoy 12 MA117 | ecosystem: Environmental > Aquatic > Freshwater > Lake > Lake biofilm | place: USA...
CGACCAAATTGAATTATCGGGTGGATATGGAGGTGCTGGAGCGAATACTGGACCAAGAATCATTGGTACTTTAGGTTTGACTTTTAATAATTTTTCTACTAAAAAATTCTTTAAAAAAGAAGCTTGGTCTCCATTACCCGGCGGAGATGGACAACGCCTATCAATACGAGCACAATCAAATGGAACTTTCTTTCAGAGTTATACTTTTTCGTTTACAGAACCTTGGTTAGGCGGTAAAAAACCACACTCGCTTTCGTATTGGATTAATCATACAGCCATTTCAAATGGAAGATTCCTGAGAAGCAATCCTTCTTATTCGGGAGTAGGGATTTCAGGAACGGGATTAAGCTTTCAAAGGAGACTAAAGTGGCCTGATGATTATTTTACAAATGCCTATGAATTAAGTTATCAGTATTATGACGTCAGAAACTATTCTATTTTCCCTCTTTTTCAAAAAGGATATGCAAATGATATTGCTTTCAAATATGTTATTCAACGAAGTTCTGTAAGTGCTCCCATTTATCCACAAAGTGGATCAAATTTTAGTCTAACTTTGAAGGGAACACTTCCTTATTCTCTTCTAGAAAATAATGATTACACCAATTCAGACCCCCAAGATCGTTATAAATATTTAGAATACTTTAAAATTAAATTTACCGGAGAATGGTATTTACCTCTTTCACCAGATAAAAAATTGGTATTGATGCCACGCTTCGGATTTGGTTTCATGGGGGCATACAATGCTGCTAAAGGTGTTACACCGTTTGATCGATTTACAATGGGTGGAAGCGGTTTAACTGGAATCGGACAAATTGGAGGACGCGAGATAATTGCTCTGAGGGGTTATGAAGATCAAAGTGTATCCAGTTTTGGCGGAGATCCCATTATTGCAAAATATACGCTTGAACTTCGTTATCCTATTTCTTTGAATCCTTCTGCAACATTCTATGCGATGGCATTTGCCGAAGCCGGAAATACCTTTCCTAATTTTCAGAAATTCAATCCTTTTAACGTTAAAAAAACTGCGGGGATTGGTATTCGCGTGTTTTTACCTATGTTCGGAATGTTAGGTTTGGATTACGGTTTAGGATTTGATAAACTTGATTATTGGGCAGATGGATTTGGAAAATCCTCAGATTCGTCGATTAGCACAAAAGGTTTTTACCCGAAATTAACTTTTACAATTGGAATGAATCTTGGGGAACTTTAATTAATTCTACAGTATATGAAATTATTATCAACGCTTTTTACACTTAGTTTTCTTTTTGGCACATACTTTGTCTTTGGTCAAAAATACGCTTACATAGATTCAGATTATATTTTGAAAAAAATGCCTGAATACCAAGATTCAAAAGAGAAATTGGATAGGCTAGCAGATCGTTGGACAAAAGAAATAGAGGAGTATTATTCGAATCTTAATTCAAAAAAAGATAACTTTGCCAAAGAAGAAGTGCTTCTTCCAGCAGAAGAAAAGAATAAAAGAGCCGAGGAGATAAAAAAAATGGAGCAAGATGCTATTCAAATGCAAACTTCTCGATTTGGGGTGAATGGTGATTATTTTCAAAAAAGACAAGAATTAATCAAACCAATTCAAGATAAAGTATTCGAAGCCATGCAAAAAGTGGCTCAGAAAAAAGGATACTCTTTTGTTTTTGATAAGGCAAATCAAAGCAATTTGGTTTACGCGGAAACAAAATTTGACCTTAGTAATGATGTATTAAAAGAAATGGGTATAACAGTTAAATAAAAAATAAAAATGAAAAAAACACTTTCAATCGTAGCTTTATTATTTGTAACTAATCTTAGTGTTGCACAATCCAAAATAGCTCATGTGAATTCGCAAGATTTATTGGACACTCTTACAATCTTGAAAGAAGTTGACAATCAATTGCTTACTTTACAAAAACAAAAGCAAAATGAAAAAGATGCGCTCATAAAGGAATTTCAAGATGAACAGCAAAAATTAGAGGCAAACATGGGAAATCTTACACCAACCATGAAAAAAGCGAAACAATCAGAATTACAACTAAAATATGAGAATCTGCAAGTGATTATGCAAGAAATGGAGTCTGAATTACAAATTGAAGCACAAAAATTACAAGAACCTATTTTTGATTTGGTTAAAAGTGCGGTTAAAAAAGTTGCAGATCAAAAGAAAATCGATTACGTTTTTAACTCAAATGAACAATCGGCTTCTGGATTATTGTATTCATCTGAAAACAATAATATCACCAAAGAAGTAATCGTTGAATTGCTAAAATTAGAAAAAGAATATATTCAAAAAAGAAAATAAAAGGTCATGAAGTTGTTATATATATTACCATTTTTATTTATTTCCTTGTCATGTGGAGCTCAAAAGGAGAATGCTACTAAAAATTCAGAAGAATTAGTTTGGTATACAGATATGAATAAAGCTATATCTGTTTCTCAGAAAGAAAAGAAACCACTTTTGTTGTTTTTCACAGGAAGTGATTGGTGTGGTTGGTGCATTCGTCTTCAAAATGAAGTTTTCAAAAAAGAAGAATTTATAACTTGGGCGAAAGATAATGTAGTTTTAGTAGAATTAGATTTTCCGCGAAGTAAAGCTCAATCGGACGAGATAAAACAGCAAAACAACCAGCTGCAGCAAACATTTGCCGTACAAGGTTACCCAACGGTATTTTTTGTAACCGCTGAAAAAACCGAAAACAATAAATACAACCTAAATTCCTTGGGTAAATCGGGATATATGCAAGGAGGGCCAGAAACTTGGATTGCTAACGCAAATACTTTCCTTCAGAAAAAATAATCTTTGATTACATATTAAATAAAAAAAGAGGCATAGCCTCTTTTTTTATTTCCAATAATTTCATTAAAGGTTCTTCATCGTGTATTCAAACATCATATTAAATAGGTGGTTACGTGTATTCCCGCCGTAAATCCCATGATTTCTATTCGGATAAATAAACATGTCGAATTGTTTGTTTGCCTTCACGAGTGCATTCACCATTTCCATTGCGTTTTGGTAATGTACGTTATCATCTGTTGATCCGTGAATTAAAAAATACTTCCCTTTGATGTTCTTTACATGATTTATCGGAGAATTATCATCGTATCCTTTTTCATTTTCTATAGGAGTTCTCATAAATCGTTCGGTATAAATATTATCGTAGTATCTCCAGTTGGTTACTGGGGCAACAGCAATTGCCATTTTGAAAACATCAGCTCCCTTAGTAATTGCCAACGAAGACATAAAACCTCCATAACTCCAGCCCATTATGCCAATTCGATTTGGATCAACAAAAGACATTTTTTGTAATTCTTTACCTGTATTTATGACATCCTCAATTTCTAATTTACCCAATTGCAGATACGTTGATTTCTTGAATTTTGCTCCTCGATACATGGTTCCTCGCGGATCGACACAGGCAACTATATATCCTTTTTCTGCTAACAACTGAAAATACATGTAGTCCATTCCATCCCATGAATCAAGTACTTCGTTGTGTCCAGGCCCACCATAAACTGTCATATATACCGGGTATTTTTTGTTCGGATCAAAGTTTTTAGGTTTTATCATCCAACCGTTGAGTTCTGTTCCATTGGAGTTGAATTTCACAAATTCGCGAGGTGATGGATTGTAAGAAGCTACTTTGTTAGCCAATGCTTTGTTATCTTCTAAAACTTTTATCAAGCTTCCATCATTTTTGCGTAAGCTGTATTGTGAAGGACTATTTGCAGTTGAATGTGTTAATACAAAATACTTCATTCCAGAAGTAAATTCAGCATCCGCATACCCTTTATCCGGACTTAAGATTTGCTTATTTGAACCGTCAATTTGAATTTTATAAATGGATTTATAAATTGGAGCATTTTCTGCAGATGAATAATAAATCACTTTGTTTTCATCATCAATACCTAAAAATTCAATTACGTCCCAATTTCCTTTGGTTATCTGTTGTGTCGAACCGTCAAAATTAAGTCGATATATGTGATTAAACCCATCTATTTCACTTGTTCTCAAAATAGACTTGCCATCTTTTAAAATCAATAAATTATTGTCTACATCAACATAGGTTTCAGATTTTTCCTCAAAGAATATTCGATTAGTTGGTTTTCCTGTAAGGTCAATTAAGTGATACTTTAAATGATTTTGATGACGATTTAAAGTTTGAAGAACTAATTTATTTTCTGTTTTGGACCAGCTCAAGCGCGGAATGTATTCATATTCTCCAAGGTTAATGTTTGTCGTTTTTCCATTTTTAATCTGAACAATATGTGCCGTAACTTTAGAATTATCTTCTCCTGCTTTTGGATACTTGTACTTGTAATTGGTCGGGTACAAATTATCATAATAAGTTAAATTAAACTCTTTCACTTGCTGTTCGTCAAACCGCAAATAAGCTATCATTTTACTATCCTGTGACCACTCATACGCTTTAGTGATTGCAAATTCTTCTTCATAAACCCAATCTGTTGTACCGTAAATAACTTTGTTCTTTTTTCCTCCATCTGTTAATTTTGAAACTTTACCTGTTTTTAGATTTTTAACAAACAAATCATTTTTGAAGATATACGAAACCATGCTTCCATCAGGAGAGTACTCGGCTAAGGTTTGTGGTTGTCTTTCTTCATCCAAGGGCTGAAATTGACCTGTTAAAACATCAAAAAGGTAATAAACAGCAGAAAAACTTCTTCGGTAAATGGGCTCAGTATTCGTGGTAAAAAGAACTTTTGATTCATCTTCATTGAAAAAATAATCATCAAATTGAATCATATTATTTTTATAGGTCAATTTTGATTGATCAATGATCAAAACTCCTTTGTCATCGGGATTATTTATTTTAAATTTATAAATGGACCCTTCTTTTACTTGAGTATAATATTCTCCGTCTTTCATTGAACGAAACCCGTCTACACCTTTCGCTCGAAATTCGTAATTCTTCCAAATTTTTTCAACGCTTAATTCTTGTGAATGAGTCGTTAAACCAACAGAAATGAAAACGATTAAGTAAATTATTTTTTTCATAATTTTTATTTGAGGTTTGAAATTACAAATTGTTTTCAATTGAGAATGAAACAAGTTAATAAAACAAAATTTACTGTTAACAATTTTCTAATATACTAAAACTAAAAAATGTGTAATTTTGAACATGAATTTGAAGTGACCTCCTTGAAGCGACTTGCGCCGAAACCACTGCAAATTTTTACTTGTAAATTGTTTTAACTTGTGTTTGAAAATAATTTTTATAACGCAATTTTTCACTAAAAACATTCGTCTATCCTTTAATCTTAATATTATGAAAAAATCGTTACTAGCTATTTTAACTTTTGCATCTGGCCTTTCTTACGCTCAGGATTGTGCTAAAATTTTTATTTCGGAATACGTTGAAGGTTGGTCCAATAATAAAGCACTTGAAATATACAATCCAACTGCAACTACGATTGACTTGAGTCAGTATTTTGTCGCACGCTATTCCAATGGCTCAACAACAGCTACGGTAGCTAATTCTGTTCAACTTTCAGGAACCATTCCTCCATACGACGTTTTTGTTGCCGTTTTAGACAAACAAGATCCGAACGGAACGGGACAAGAGGCTCCAATTTGGGATTCACTTCAAGTTAGAGGTGATGGATTTTACAGCCCAGTTTATAATACAAGTAATGCATTTTATTGGAATGGTAATGACGCTGTAATGTTAGCTAAAGGAACGTTACCTACAGATCCTACATTGTTGATAAATGCTACTAATGTTCCAAACTTTGCGATAATAGATATATTCGGAAAAATTGGTGAAAATCCGGCGAATGAAACAGGTTCATCTGCTGGAAATGACGGCGCATGGTCAACACAATTCCCATATAGTACAGGACTAGGAGTTTTAGTTACAAAAGACCATAGCATGTTGAGAAAATCTACAATTAAAAAAGGAGTAACAACTCCGGTTTCTTTCTTTGACCCTTTATTAGAATGGGATACGATTCCTGCTGTTACCTACTTGTTTGATGCAAATGGAGATACACTTGTAAGTGGTACTGGAAACCCTATTCTTTTCGGAAATTGGTTTTCTTTAGGTGAGCACGATTGTGCGTGTAATCCAGCAGCAGTTAATGAAATGACATTTACTAATTTCTCTATTTTTCCAAATCCCACAGATGATGTGATTTCTTTGAAAATAGATGAGAATATTAAGAAATTAACAATAACAAATAGCCTAGGTCAATCAATTTGGAATAAAGAGCCATTAAATAAAGGATTGTACACGATTGAACTACCAAAAAATGCAGGCGTTTATTTTGTGCATTTGATTTCTAATACAGGATCCTCTGCAACCAAGAAAATCCTTGTGAAGTAACAACTATTTTGTTCATGAAAATTCTTTTTGGCTTACTACTACTTTTATCAACAGGCCTTGTATTTTCTCAGAAAGGCTCGATTCAGGGTAAAATCATAGATAATTCTACCGATTTACCTATTGCAGGAGCAAAAGTAAATATTGAAAATAAATATCGGGGATTTTCAAATCAAGATGGAATTTACGAATTAACTAATGTCCCTTATGGAGAATATACCCTAGTGGTTTCTATGTCTACTTTTGATACAGTTCGCATCAAAGTCAGTGTTAAATCCCCACAGGTAGAAAAGAACCTTAAAATGGGAGGAAGTGTTGAGTTTGATGAGATTGAGGTGATTGGAAACATGGTGAAAGACAAGGTCCCAATTGCAGTAACAAAAATTCCCACGCAGAAAATCGTTGAAGAACTTGGTTCAAGAGATTTGCCAATGCTTTTGAACGGAACAGCAGGTGTTTATGCAACCCAACAAGGTGGCGGTGATGGAGATGCCAGAATTAACGTTAGAGGTTTTGATCAACGGAATGTGGGGGTCATGATTGACGGTGTTCCAGTTAATGATATGGAAAATGGAGCTGTTTATTGGTCAAATTGGTTTGGATTAGATGCCATTACTGCTCAAATGCAAGTTCAAAGAGGATTAGGAGCAACCAAAATTGCCATGCCGTCTATTGGTGGTACAATTAATATTATTACCCAAGGAATAGGTAATAAAAAGGGAGGAATGATTAAACAAGAATATTCAACAGGAAATATGCTTCGTACTACTTTTTCCTATAATACCGGAATGACTAAAAAAGGATGGGGATTAACAGTGTCAGGTTCTTACAAACAAAGTGATGGTTGGGTTTATGGAACACCAAGTCAAGGTTTTTTTGGTTACGGGAAATTATCAAAAAAAGTTGATAATCATCTCATTACACTTTCTGCATTTGCAGCGCCACAATGGCATGCACAAAGATCATTCAATCAGGCAATTCAATATTTTGACGCAGAGAAAGCACGTCAAGAAGGAGCTCAAATTGATACAAATTTACTGTTTTATGATATGGGGATTCGTTTTAATCAACATTGGGGCTATAGAACCATAGATGGTGAGAAAACGTATTTCAGTGAACGAAAAAACTTTTATTCCAAACCACAAATTACGCTAAAAGATTTTTGGAAAGTAAATGAAAATTTATCTATTTCTAATTTAGCATATATGTCGATTGGTCGTGGAGGAGGTACAAGTATTTTTAATTCAGGAGCATTGCTCAGAGACTCCACAGGATTAATTAATTGGGATCAAATTGTGCAGGAAAATAAAGTGAATTCACTGTTTGGAACCCCCAATTTTGATCCGATTTATTCAAATACTGAAATTAAATCATCGCAAATACTCTTAGCAGGAATAAATAACCATTTTTGGATTGGATACCTCGGTCAGTTTAATTACAATGTTTCTGAAAATTTAGAGATTTCTGGAGGTATTGATTATCGATATTACGAAGGTAGGCATTACCAAAGAGTAGAAGATCTACTCGGTGGTGATTACTACGTCGATAAATTGGATAAAAATTCACCTTCACCCATGAAAAGAGTTGGAGACAAGGTCGCTAAAAATACATTCAACTCAGATAGAGATGGAATTGTAAAGTGGTCAGGCGCCTTTGGTCAAGCTGAATATAATGATGACCATTGGTCGTTTTTTGTTAATGTTTCGGGAATAATAAATGGATACCGTGGAGTTGATTATTTCAAAAAGAAAAAATTAGTTCTTCAAGACACAATCCTTTACATCGGTTATTCAGAACAGGGAACTCAATGGGTTGCTGATAGTATTGTCCACAACGGACAAGTTTATACCGTAAATAGCCCTGGGTTAGAATACCAAAAAACAGAATGGAAATATTTACCTGGATTTACATTTAAAGCTGGAGCGAATCGTAAAATTGATAAGTATTCAAACGCTTATGTGAATTTAGGATTTTTAAATCGAACGCCTCAATTTTCGAATGTGATTGACAATAACACAAATTCTTTTTTCGGGGAAATCGTTAACGAAAAAATTCTTGCCGCCGAGGCAGGGTATAATTATGCAAATAAATTTTTTGGATTCAATTTGAATGGTTACTTCACGAATTGGAAAAATAAACCATTTCCTTATGGCGTTGCCGTGCCTGACCCACAAGATCCAACAGAATTTATTCGAATCAATATTAATGGTATGGATGCCATTCACATGGGAGGAGAACTTGATATCGCTTACAACATTTCTAAAAAACTTTCCATGGAATTCATGTTTTCTTTTGGAGATTGGTTCTGGAATTCTTCAAAAACTGTTTTTATTCCTCAATATGACTCATTGGAATTTAGTTTTGATGCCAAAGGTGTTCATGTTGGTGATGCAGCCCAAACAGCCTTATCTACAAGTATTAGGTATGAACCATTTAAGAATTTTTATTTGAAAGTTCAAGGTCAGTATTTTGATCGATATTATGCTAACTTTGATCCGTTTTCCTTACAAGGAGCCAATGGTGGAAGAGATTCTTGGATGATGCCGGAATATTATTTGGTTAATCTATTTACTGGATATAAATACCCTTTAAAAAAATCCACCTTGATTTTTAGTGGATCAATAACTAATTTATTGAACTCTACTTTCATTTCCGATGCCACAAACAATGCCAACGATATTTACGACAATTTCGATGCCCAATCTGCAACGGTAATGTTTGGTCAAGGTTTTCGATTTAATGTTTCTCTAGGTCTTCAATTTTAATTTACAACAATGAAAAAAATTATTTTATCTGGTTTACTTGCAATTAGTTCAATAATGACTTTTGCACAAACCATTGCTGATGCTCGAAATATGGGTATTGGTCAAACAGTAACCGTACGTGGTATTGCTGCGAACGGATCTGAATTAGGTAATATTCGATATTTACAGGATGGGACCGCAGCCATTCCTGCATTTGGAAGTAACCTGAGTTCGGTACAGCGAGGAGATTCAATTACGGCTACAGGAGTGCTTTTCGATTTTAGTGGTTTGTTAGAGATTTCTCCGACAAATAGTTTTATCAACCACGGTCAGGTTGGAGTTCCCACACCACAACTGGTTCCACTATCGGTTATTAATGAAGCAATCGAGGCACAATTGGTTCGTGTTGATAATGTGACTTTCGTTCAAACTGGAAATTTTGCCACCGGAAATAGTACTGTTCAGATTACAGATGGAACAACTACATTGGATGTAAGAATTAACGGTTCAACAAATATTGATGGTACCGCAATTCCTACTGGTCCGATTTCAATTGTTGGACTAGTTGGGCAGTTTAATGCAAATTATCAACTTGTACCAAGAGATTTAAACGACATTTTTCCATACGTAGCACCCGCACGTGAGATCAACGTGAAAATGGGTGGATTAACCGTTTTAAATAACGGAACCTACGTTATTGGTAATGTGGCTTCAACGAATGTAACGATTGAAAATTCAGGCTCTCAAAACTTAACAATTTCTGCTACTTCCTTAAGCGGAACGAATGCAGCAGATTTTAGCGGAACTTTCACAGGAACTGTAGCTCCAACAAGTAGCCAATCATTTACATTGAACTTTGCGCCAACAGGAACAGGGTCTCGTACTGCTACCTTAAGTATTGCAAGTGATGACAGTGATGAAAATCCGTATGTGATTACCTTGTCAGCGGTAGGAACAGATAATTTGGCAACTGAACCGACTTCAAATCCAACTAATTTAACTTTTCCTTTGGTAAAAGCATATACCATTGGTGGTCAATATGCAGCGGGCGTGAATGCTGAAAAATACATCGTTCTATGGAAAAATGGTTCTGCAATTACAGGTGTTCCAACTGACGGTACAACCTATAAACGTGGTGATGTCGTTGGCGATGCTAAAGTTGCTTACATCGGAAGTGGAATGAGCTTTACACCGAGACACGTGATTGCTAATCAAAATTATCATTTTGCTGTTTACGCATTTAACGGCCCTGATGGATTTGAAAACTATAAAACAACAGCTCCAGCAACTGGTAATGTAACAAGCCAAGGACAACAAATTGGAAACTACTACAATGGAATTAATTCAAGTGTACCAACTTTTCTAACGAGTTTATCTGCTTTGATCAATCCACATAATTTTGTTTCTTATTTCAATTACAAAACAACCATGATGAATCAATTTGAAATAAGAGATACTACTGCTGGTCAATCGTATGTTGTTTGTGTTTATTCAGGTGAACGCAAAGTATTTAATGATCCTTTTGACTGGACTGCAACTGGATATTCTCGTGAGCACACCTATTCACATTCATGGATGCCAACGTTCCCGGCAGATAATCCAGAACAAAAAGAGTACAACGATCAACATAATTTATACCCTACAAACCTTCAAAATGCGAATACTCCAAGAAGTAATTTACCAATGGATATAATTACTGGAAACACGGTTTTTTCTTATTTGAATTGTGCAGTAGGATATCGTGCTGACGGTCAATTATGTTTCACTCCACGTGCTGATCAAAGAGGAAATGTTGCAAGAGCCATGTTTTATATGGCTACCTGTTATAACGGTCAATTAGGTAATAACTGGCAACTTCCAACCAACCAAAATCAAGATTTATTGAAGCAGTGGCATTATGCAGATTTACCTGATAACTACGAAATTGCTCGAAATGAATTCATTTATTCGCTTCAAAACAACAGAAATCCATATATCGATTCAACTGATTTCGTATGTCATGTTAATTTTTCAGCAATGACATACGAAGCATGTCAAGTTGGTTTACAAGAAAAATTGGAAAGTAATTTTTCGGTGTTCCCAGTTCCTTCCAACAATAAAGTGTATGCCCAAGTTAATGGAACAAACATCACTTCTTATTCCGTAACGGATGCGCAAGGTGGAACAATTATTGAGGTAGATTCTCAAAATTTACCGGTTTTAGAACTTGCAGCTGGTCAATTCAAATCAGGTGTGTACATGCTAAAAGTTGGTACAGAATATGGTACTGTACAATCCTCTTTTGTGATTGAATAATGCGTAAATTTATTTTCATAATCTGTGTTGGAGCAAGTCTTTTGGCTTGCTCTTCGCATATTGTGATTGAGCCCTCTCGGGTACCAATAACTCCTCAGAATGAAACATCTGAAAAGACAGAGGAGATAATAAAACCTTTTCGTGATTCGATGACCTCAATAATGAGTGAAATAATTGCCAAAGCAGATACGAATTTTGTAGCTCAACGTCCTTCGTCCAATTTGATGAATTGGGTTGCGGATGCCATTTTTATTCAACAAACTCAGAACGTAAGACTCTCAACACCGGCCATTTGCTTGTTAAATACGGGGGGTATTCGCTCGAGTTTAGGAAAAGGAGATATTACCTTGGGTGACTTTTACAAAGTTATGCCTTTCGATAACACCATCGTTTGGATTGAACTTCCCATTGAAGCTTTGGATGATATTGCAGCTTATGTTACCAAAACAGGCGGCGAGCCAATTTCAAATTGTAAGGTGGAAAAAGGAAAATTGAAGTTGAATTCGATGCGTGAAGGAGCTAAAACATGTATTGTAATTACTTCTGATTATCTTGCAAATGCGGGCGATAAAATGGATTTCTTAAAGAAGGGAAAAGTCATTAATCAAACAGGTAAACTGATGCGGGATGTATTGATTGATCATGCCAAGCAAGAAGGGGTCTTAATTTCTAACACAGAAGTGCGATTTATTCCATGAACCGCCGGAAATTTCTTCAAAATATCACCTTTGGATCAGGAGCTTTTTTAATCAGCTTTAATGGTCTTGGTCAATGGGTTACGAAGAAAAAAGCCAACAAACTGACAATTCTTCATACCAACGATACGCACTCAAACATAGATCCTTTTCCGAGTAATCATGCGAAATTTCCAGGAATGGGTGGTGTTTCAAGACGACATGCATTGATTCAAAAAATCAGATCGGAGGAAGAAAACATACTCCTTTTAGATTGTGGCGATATTTTTCAAGGAACACCTTATTTCAACATGTTTGGTGGCGAATTAGAAATGAAGCTCATGTCAGAAATGGGTTATGATGCTGCTACGATGGGGAACCATGATTTTGACATTGGTCTGGAAGGATTTAAAACAGCAAAGCGACATGCGAAATTTCCATTTTTGTGTGCCAATTACGATTTTTCAGAGACTGTATTGAAAGGAGAAACGAAACCGTACGAGATTTTTCAAAAAGGCACATTAAAAATTGGTGTTTTTGGAATTGGGATTGAATTAAATGGCTTGGTATCCTCAACTAATTTTGGGAAAACAAAGTACTTGGATCCCGTTTCAACCGCCAATTCTATGGCTAAAGATTTGAGAAAAAAAGGCTGTGATTTAGTCATCTGTCTTTCTCATTTAGGATATGATTACACAGACTCTTCCAGAATTTCAGATCGAAAACTTGCCCAGCAAACGAGTAATATTGACCTTATTTTAGGAGGACATACGCATACATTTTTGGAAAAACCCACGATTGAAAAAAATAAAAAAGGGAAAAGTGTACTCATAAATCAAGTTGGTTATGCCGGATTGTATTTGGGGAGAATTGATATTGATGTGGAGAATGGCGTATTGAGTAGGTCTTTGGAAGTAAAATAAAAACATAATACTATTATAATAATGACACTTGAAAAAATAATTATTGAAGTAACCGTTGAAGCTTCTGTAGAACAAGTGTGGGACGCTTATACGAATCCAATCCACATAATTAATTGGAATTTTGCCGATCCAAGTTGGCATTGTCCGCATGCAACCAATGATTTACAAATTGGTGGTAAATACGTTGCGCGTATGGAAGCAAAAGACGGAAGTTTTGGGTTCGACTTTGAGGCGATTTACACTGAAATTGTACCATTAGCAAGTTTTACCTATGAATTTGGTGGACGTGTAGCAAAAGTTGATTTTCATCAAAATAATGACTCAACCTCGGTAAAAATCACGTTTGATCCTGAGACAGAAAACCCAGTCGAGCTTCAAAAAGCAGGTTGGCAGTCAATTTTGAATAACTTTAAGAAATTTGTAGAAACCAAGTAGATTCTTATGCGTTAAATTCGTATTTCGGTATGAAATCAATTCAATTTTTCTTCTTAGGTCTTCTTGTTATGGCTGGATTTATGCAATCTTGTGAAGACAAACCAAAAAGTCAAAAAAATAAAAAAGCCAGCAGCCAAGATACAACATCCATATCGTTTAAGGAAAAACCCAAAATCGTTCACCGCTATGGAACTAAACCGATTGAATTGTTCATTGAAAAGTTTTATAATTCACTGGAATTATCTCAAGAACTCAGTCGAAAAAACTACCTGGAAGGAAATGTAAAATTCCCGTTGAATTCTTTTAATTCCTGTATTACTAAAAATTCAATCTATTCAAAAGACAGAATTTCGATACTTACCGGACCTTATCACGACAGGGTTCACATTGAACTCATTCAAATTGATTCTGTGAAAGAAGCGAAAGGTTTTCTTGAAGTATATACAAATGTTATGTACGGCATTTATGAGACCGGTTCTTTTGAAAATCTTGAAAAATTAATCGTTCGCAAAACCAACGACAAATTTTCAGTGGAGAGATGGGAAGACTGTAAGTTAAAAAAAATGCACATGCCCAATGCCGAGTCTTACGGACTAAAGAACTTTGCGGAGCATGATTTCTACAAAATAGTGGGAAGCATCAATATAAAGTGAGTTGGTTGGGATAGTTTTTTGGAATAACTGGAAAGATTAAATTCAGTATTTCATCTAGGCACTTACCGTTACTTAATAATTATATAAGCTGCGCTTATACAACAAGCATTAGCTGAATATGTGTATATTTATGGCGTGTATAAGCAAGTTATGCGTCATTTTAAAAACAAGACAAAGATGAAAATTAAACTAACAATCTTGACACTTTTAGTTGCAACGACAATTTCGTTCGGACAAGCTCAAGTGCAAAAAATCAACCGAGAAAACTTTATAGGACAAAAGGTTAAATTCTTGCGTGATGAAGACAACACACACGGCTATATGAATTTTGGGAAAAGCTCAAATGCTTATCCTTGGTTGAGCTATTCGGAATTTAAAGAGAGAACGGCAACATTTATTGAAAAAAACAAAGACCTTTTCACCCTTAAAATGGATGACAATGGTGAACTTGTTTATTTCAAGCATTATAGCTTTTCAGACATTCCAAATAATATTGGCTTCTTTTCTCTACTTGACAGTGCAAGGACTAAATATCTCAACAAAACCTATTTCAATACAGATTTTCAAGAATGTAAAATTGTTGCTATTGAGTTTGCAGAAGATACTGGGAAATATTCTCAACTATACGGACCTTACAATGTTTTCTATACTGTTGGCAAAGACACTACAATGGTAAATGTTCATTTTACAGAAACTTACGGACCCGAAGGTGGCTATACATACGACCATCAAAAAGAACGAGTTTTTGAAAATATTTTCAAATCGGACAACCCTTTCAAGCCTTTGACAAAAGCAAACATTGACGAGAAATTTTTTATTGACATAGACGAAATGGAAAATAAAAAAACTTACATACATAAAAATCTTGCTGACAAAGACCTGATTAAATATAATCTTGGTTATGCAATTGACTATGAAAATAAAGCCATTCTTACAAAAGTTGTATTCGCAAATGGTGTTCCTAAAATATCATTTATTAGTAACTTTTATGGTAGCGACTGGATTTTTCACTCATATGTAAAAATTAAAATAGGAGACATAACAAAACAAACGACACAAGTACAAGGAAAAACCGAAGTATTGGACGGTGGAAGAGTTGTCGAGACAAATTATTACAATTTAGCGACAGATTTAGCTATTTTAAAATGGATAGCAGACAATTACACCAAAGAAATCACTGTTCGCTTTTATGGCAAAGACTACTATGACGATATAACAATTCCAATGACAGAAAAATTGGCTATTAAAGAAACTTATGACCTTTATAACTTATTAAAGGCGAAATAAACAAAGTGGATATAAAACGAACGCATAACACGGGTTTGGCAAAAGTGGCGGCTCAGTGCTCCGCAGACACATTTGTGGTTAATCAAAGTTTGGTTCTCCGCATCAACATTTGTGGTGAAAATCGCCACCTTCGCCAAGCCGAGAACCGTTAGGCTCAATATAGAAGAACATGAAACTGATCACTTTAATAATATTAATCATAAGCATTCATAGTTTCACTGCCCAATCATATTTGACAATTGGAGAAGTATTCGATTTCAATATCAATGATGAGTTTCATTACACTAGAGAATATCAACCTTCAAATGGTGAAAGAATAACTGTTATTGATAAGTATTATTCTATTAATTCTGATACTGTGTTTTATACTTTACATCATGATGTTTACAATGTAATTCCTGATTATAGTGTGTCACCACCTGGATCAATTTATGTTTTTGATACAATAATTGATACTATCCTTTATTCAAATTTAAACATGCCTATTTATTATATATGGCCTCAAAATGATCCTGAATTTGTGTTCTATGATTCAATTAAGGAATTTGACACGAACTTTTGTGATATTGAAATGAATTCATATTACATTCAGCAATATTCTTTTGAACCAAGTTGGTTCAAAAGATCTTATGGGAGAGGAATAGGAATTACTTTGGACTATTGGCATTATCAAGGTAATGGTGTCTCTCAATTTCCAGTTTGGGAAAGAATGATATATTACAAAAAAGATTCGATGAGTTGTGGCTCGCCAGATCTCACATCATTAGGTCTTATAAATCTCAGTGGACAAAAAGATTTTTTTATTTATCCAAACCCTTCAGACGGAATAATATCAATTGAAAATACATCTTCTCAAAAAATTAATATTAAAGTATTTAATGCAACTGGTGAATTGAAATACAAAGAGCAAAATATAAGTTCAGAAATTGATCTTTCAAATCTATCTAATGGTATTTATATATTGGAAATAGAAATAAATTCACAATTTTATTACGAACGGTTGATTATAAAATAAAACTGAGCCTAACACGGGTCTAGCTACATGCCTCAGCTCTTTCTTCGAAAAACGGTTTTTATGAAATAAAATAATTTAACTTCGAATTTGGGTTTACTTTAAAAAGTTCGGCACGCCGTCAGGCCCGAGAACGTTATGGGCAATGTTAAAACCGACACATTGAGACAGATATTTTTCATATTGGCTGCCTTATTCTTTTGCAATAATTCATTTGCACAGATAGACGAATGTCAAATTGGGACTGACAGTGCCAAAGCCGACTATTCAAAAGGCATCTTTCGGACCTATATTTTCGGACTGACAAGCTCATTCACTTTTGGCAAATTACTTAAAGACGAGTATGGAATAGATGCAATTTACTGGGGAGATATTGTTGACGAGAGGTGTGACTGCTACTCTACATTCATGGACGAAAAAATAAAAGAGAAATTTGGAAACGACATTTTTGATAAGGTTGCAAAAAAATCTCAACAACTTGACAGCTTAGGGGAAGGTGACAGACAGTCGGAATTTCCAGGAGGAGAAACTGAATTAATGAAATTTATATACTGTAATCTTGACTTGACCAAAGCTAACTACTCTGAGAATAAAAAAGGCAAAGTGTATTTACAGTTTGCAATTGACACTATAGGCAGGCCGGTAGACATAAAAGTTATGATATCATCAAATGAAGATTACAGCAAGGAAGCAATTCGCCTCGTTAACTTGATGCCTAATTGGACACCAGCAACACAAAATGGCAAGACAATTAAACAGAAATGGAATTTACCAATTTTATTCGACAATGACTGGAAAGAAAAACACTGCCCATAACAGCGTGTGAGCAATATTGCCTTGACGCAGGCGCAATACAATGCAATATCGCTTATTTACAAACCATTAGCTGCAATAATATGAAAAGAAATATAATATTCTTCATCGCATTAATTTATCTTGCTTCTTGCACAGACAATTCAGACATGACAAGCAATCAAAAAAACGGTACATCTAACAATCTTTCAATTGCTGACGAAGAATATAAACCCGAAGACGCAAATGTACTTCAGTATGTAGTAGTAGTTGCAGACGGTTACAACTACGATTCTTTAAGGGCTATCGCAAAGGAGACAAGTAAGTTGTTAGGATTTAAATTCGACATGCTTGGCAGATATTTCAATACATCAAGAAAAAAAATAGTATTGCCAGACAATTACGAAGACGATGTTTGGGCTGGAGAATATATTTTCCGCAGAGAGGGTGGTGACTTTGTTAGTATTGAAATGCAAGGGGCTTACATAGACACTTTAACCGCAAAAAACAAGAGAGAATCCGAATTATTTTATGCAGACACTTTGAAAATGTTTGTTTTTGCAAATATGTATCCCGAAAAAAAATATGCAGACAGTTTATTGAAAATATTAAAACCAAAATTTAAACAGGCAACAATTATTCCGACAGAAATACATATGGGTTGTATGCATTGAAGTTTTACAGCAGCTAACACGGGCTAAAAAATGCGGATTTCGTGCAATTTGCAAGCGCAAATTTTCAGCGGTAAGAAAGTTTTGACACTTGTGATGAACTTCGGAACATTTTATATCTTTAGTCCGGTAAAGACAGTGAGGGAATTTTAATTCCGCACTTTCTTAGCAGCAAAACCATTACCCCGCCCAATTTACCCAGATTTTGACATCTACTTACGAATTTTTCTGAGCAAAAACGAGTCATATTTCAAGATATTTAGAAACCTAAATTGTATCTTCAAATTATCTCTTTTTGATTTTAATTCGTACATTGGTTAAAACAATTTTATGCGAGTACCAATCTTTCTGTCAGTTATACTAGTATTTCTAATGGCTTCAACGACCGGTTGTGATAAAATACATGCTAAAAAATTAGCCAAAAAATACCAATGTACTGTTCACCAATATTCCTACATGATGGGAACCAATTCATGGGATACTGTCTATAATCAAACAATCGAAGTAACGCGTGATGGTTCAATTTTAAATGTTTTAGGCTACACTTTTCACATTGATTCCTTGTGGAAAGGCAAAGAATATTCTGAAGGAGATGTGCACAACAATCGTAAAATTCAATTCATCAACGATAGCATTTACTTTTCCACCTATAGCGGTGGTCTAGGAGGTGGGGGTGGCTCCTCTTATGCAGGTTTTAAAATAGATTGAATAAAAAAGCCCATTAGAAAATCCAACGGGCTGTATTTATAATCTTTAATGATTTATTTACGCATCAATCTTCGCGTATTTTGCATTTTTCTCAATGAATTCTCTACGAGGCGGAACGTCATCACCCATAAGCATGGAGAATATTTGATCGCATTCAGCCGCATTTTCGATTGTTACTTGACGTAGCGTTCTTTTTTCAGGATTCATGGTAGTTTCCCACAATTGCTCTGCGTTCATCTCTCCCAAACCTTTATATCGCTGAACATTAACAGAAGATTCGCTTCCACCACCTTTCAATTCTTGAATCAATCGATCGCGCATATCTTCATTCCATGCGTATTCTGATTTGGTTCCTTTTTTTACTTGGTAAAGTGGAGGAGTAGCAATGTAGATATACCCATTTTCGATTAATTCCTTCATGTAACGGAAGAAAAAGGTCAAGATTAGAGTTTCAATGTGCGAACCATCGACGTCGGCATCACACATGATAATGATCTTGTGATAACGCAATTTTTCCAAGTTCAGTGCTTTGGAATCTTCCTCTGTTCCAATTCTTACACCCAGAGCCGTATATATGTTCTTGATTTCGTCGTTTTCAAAAATCTTGTGTTGCATTGCTTTTTCAACGTTCAAGATTTTTCCTCGTAGAGGCATAATGGCTTGAAAATGGCGGTCGCGACCTTGTTTTGCCGTTCCACCCGCCGAATCCCCCTCGACAAAATAAATCTCACATGCTGCAGGGTCTTTTTCCGAGCAATCTGCTAATTTTCCTGGTAAGCCTGAACCCGTAAGAACATTTTTACGTTGAACCATCTCACGTGCCTTACGAGCAGCATGACGCGCACGAGCTGCAAGAATCACTTTCTCAACAATCAACTTTGCCTCTGCCGGATGTTCTTCCAAGTATGCAGATAACATTTCAGAAACAGCTTGACTTACCGGAGCCGTAACTTCTCTATTTCCAAGCTTTGTTTTCGTTTGACCTTCGAATTGAGGCTCTTGTACTTTTACAGAAACAACCGCAGTCAATCCTTCACGGAAGTCATCCCCATCGATTTCTATTTTTTCCTTAGCTAAAATACCCGAATCTGTTGCATACTTTTTCAACGTATTGGTCAATCCTCGTCTAAAACCGGACAAATGCGTACCACCTTCGTGTGTGTTGATGTTGTTCACATAGGCCTGAATGTTTTCAGTGTAAGAAGTATTATATGTCAATGCAACTTCAACGGGAATGTTCTCTCTTTCACCTTCAAAATAAATTACATCGGAAATCAATGCTTCTCTATTTCGATCAAGGTATTGAGCAAACTCTTTCAACCCACCTTCAGAATGATAGGTTGTTGTTGGAGAATCTCCATTTTCATCCTGAGTACGCAGATCGGTCAAGGTAATGGTAATTCCCTTGTTCAAAAATGCTAACTCACGCATTCTAGCTGCAAGCGTATCAAAATTATATTCGGTAGATTCGAAAATGGTTCCATCCGGTTTAAAAGTAACCTCCGTTCCTGTTTCCTGAGATTCACCGACAACTTTCACATCATATAGCGGCTTACCAATGCTATATTCTTGTTGAAAAATCTTACCTTCTCTTCGTACCGTTGCCTTCAAAGCAATTGATAAGGCATTCACACAAGAAACCCCTACCCCATGAAGACCTCCGGATACTTTGTAGGTGTCTTTGTCAAATTTACCACCGGCATGCAAAACCGTCATTACCACCTCAAGAGCAGATTTTTTCTCTTTGGTATGCATTGCTGTCGGAATTCCTCGTCCATTATCTTTTACTGTGATGGAATTATCCTCATTAATAAATACATGGATTGTATCACAATGTCCAGCTAAGGCTTCATCAATCGAGTTATCTACCACCTCATAAACCAAATGGTGAAGACCTTTAACGCCAACATCACCGATATACATCGCAGGTCTTTTACGAACTGCTTCTAACCCTTCTAATACCTGAATATTGTCTGCAGAATAATTACTTCTGTCAATTTCCTCTTCGCTCATATTTTTATCTTACTTTTTTGTTAAAAATGAATGTATGCAAAAATACGAAACGAACAGCGTGAAGGCAAGAAAAATCAAGTGTTTTAGCCCTTAATTATTAACAACATTTCAACCTTTTAGTTATCTTTCGACACTTTGTTGTCTTGAAATGCAGAAGGTAATAATCCGGGGACAAATTTTAGAAAAATCGGAAGCAACAAACTTCCTCCTGGAATTAAAAATATAGCCAATGAAGGCATCGTTTTCATGATATCAATCAACTGAGTTTTAACCAGCTCTTTTTCTTCTTTTGACAATTCATTTTGAGTTGATTTTCCAAGGAGAAGCATCAATTCTTTGCTTTGTTGAATTTCTCTTACCAATTTATCCTTATTTCTCATCAATATTTTCCCCCAACGTTTACTCAAATTTGAGACTAAAATATCAGTAGATGAGGAACCTAAATAGGAAATAGAATCAGAATTTTCAACCAAGAAGGCTAGGTTGTAAGAAAAAGCGAAATTCAAATCTTCAGATGAAAAATTCAAATTACTACAAAATGCCTCTAAATACTCTCTTTCTTCTTTGCTGACTTGGCGATTTACAGAAACAACAAAACAACTAAACCATAAAATAAATTGCTTGAAAAGTTTCGATTCTGCTGATACATTTGGAATCTTGCTAGCAAACGAACTATTGTCAAAATCATCTTCCAAATCACGCTCTATTTGTTCATTTAGCCTTGCACATGCTATGTAAAAATTAAACAATTTAGTATCGGAATCATTTAACTCTTTGTCTGATTTAGCTGCACCAATAAAGGCTTGAACAACTATTTTTGATAATTCTTGATAGGAAGTAAGCTTTCCATTTTGCAAAAAGTCCTCAAATAATACAGTGTCCAAAAATACCAATCCATTGTTTAATGAATTCAACCAAATTCGAGTCTCAATCATTCGTTTATCCAGTTCCAAACGATCGTTTATAGACAACTCAATGTTCTCAAGAATCGATTTCTTTTTGAAATAAGACAATATATCAAATGAATCTTTAACCTTGTCTTTAGAGTAAAATATATTCAGTTTTTCAACAAATTGTTCTCTATTGAATGCCCCTCTATTTTTTTTCAGAAATACAAGTAGTAATGACTCAAATAAGAGGGCTTTAAGGTGGTCATGTGTTGTCCAACTGGTTGTAAATGAATCGGGAGTAAATATTTTTTTGATTGCGATTCCATAAATTAACCCAGAATCTCGACAATAATCAAAAACGTCCGTTGCTAAATCAATATCAATTTGAATATGACCTTTGTCAATTAAATCAAAATACTTTTCTAACCATCCTGATGAACCTGGAGAATACACGGCGCTATTTTAAAGTATATCTGACTGCAACTGCTCCTCTCCAATTAAATCCCAAAGATGGAATAATCTCAAGTACAGGACCTGTATCTAAAGCCAAATTGATGGGTAAATCTTGAAACGTGTATTCGATACCAATTACACCGGATCCGGACAAATATAGGCCAGAATTGTTGCTTGTACTTCCTAAACCAACATTTGGCCCAACACCCAAATACCAATTTAAGCCATCTGTTGGCAAAGATTGATTGATTTCATATAATCCTTGTAGCCATAAAAAATTAGCGCCACCTCCAATACTCGCCTCAATAGCGCTTGATCCTGAGAAATAATGCTTGGCATTTAAAGAACCATATCCGGGATAACCTCCTTTGGCGCCGATTGCGGTTTTATAAGATTGTGAAAAGGAAAGTGTGGAAAGGAAAATTGATAAGACTAACAATACTTTTTTCATGATTCTAAATTTTCAAGCAAAATTACAATTTACCAGCAAGTGTAAATGCCTTTTGTTTTGTAAAAAATACACCTCCATCTGTGGAAAAAACTTCAAAAACGAGCACATAAACACCAATACTCGATTTTACTTGTTGATCTGTTAATCCATCCCACGTAAAAGTTCCCGAAGTACCCAATAATTCATTTGTAAAAAGAGTCCGAACTAACCTACCTCTATCGTCAAAAATTTGAGCTTTTCCAAGCATTCCGGAATTAGTTAACTCATATATAATCTGCAGAACATCTTGGTATCCATCGTTGTCTGGTGAAAAAATATCTGAGGAAAACGTTACTTCACCATTAGATACTGCAGGACGGTATTGGGAATTCACTCTTCCCGGTGTGGCAAAACCAACATCTTCAGCTGCCGAATGCCAATTATATTGACTACTGGACTCTCCGTCTGGATCAATGCGCTCCAAGGATACTCCATCTGTGTTATCCAATAAACCAAAATGCCAAGAATCAAGGTAGGAAACCTTGTCTATGATTTCTCCATTATAGATTAAGTAAACCGTACCTGAATCATTGTTGTAACTGGGTAACTCTGCATATAAAAATTTACCTGCTATTGAAAATGGGTAATTCTGCTTCACGAAATTCGAGTCCTTTCCAATAACTACATAATCATTGGGAGGAAGTAAATAATTATTCGGGATAATTTTAAAATTATCAATCGTATCGTTATCAAAGTTAGCAAACTCCCAATCTTTTAAATTCAACACTTTCGAAGAATTGTTATACAACTCAATCCAATCTTGTCCGCCAGTCAATGGATTTTGAAGAATTTCATTGATTGTTACATCCCCTTTTTGAGGTAATTCAGGCAAAATAAACGTTCCATTTTGTGTCGTTTGATTTAACCAACAATCCGCAATGGGCTCAATAGTAAAGTTGTATAATTGAGATCCAACTAAATTTTCATTGAACTGAATGGTCATTACAGAAGGATTGGCTCCTGCAATGTATTTATTTTGAATAGTCAAATTGGGATTGAAAGATAATAATGCATTTGTAAGAGATGATGAGTCCATGCCCTCGTTGAAATGCAATTCGAGAAAATTCGGTGCTAAAGCAAGTGATAATTCAATTGTGGGAGCTATTGTATCCGGCGTTTCATCTAGAACTGAGTTTAATGTTCCGGGAGTGCCACCTAAAATCCAATTCGAAGCAATCCAATTGTCTGCATCTGAACACGGGTCATTCGGGTTAATCAATTCCAACGTGTATCCACCTGATTTCTTTACTTCATCGCGATACCATGCATCCGTGTAAGTCAATTTATCTAAAACCTGCCCGTAATTATCCTTCAACACAACGTCGTCACCTGCATTATTTAAGCTTGGAAAACTCGTCACTCCCACTGCCTGTGCTGAAGTGAAAAGTGGAATATTTGCCGTTGCCGTAAGTACTTTATATTCTCCTGGCAAAAGCCAAGAATCTACAAGAGTTCCATCAGAAGAAGCATCCCCGATTTTCCATCCATTCAAATTAAATATCTTATTACTCTTGTTGTAAATTTCGACAAATTCCACTTCGGGTAAACCTATAACTGGAGAAGGATCTGGAAAAAATTCATTAATAATGACATCACCCTTCACAACCGAATCAGCAACCAAATACTGAAAAGACTTATTTTGAGCACCCGAAACATTATTGTTATTATCAGAAATATTATTCGTTGTCAAGTTATATGTAGTGCCATTGGTGAGTTGAGATGTTGTTAGATGTACAATTGATGGATTCACGCCATCCAAGACTGCGGATGAAATGCTTACAGTCGGATTTATTGAATAATTACTTGTGTTTTGAGCACTTGTAGGATTCAAAGCTTCGTCAAAAAAAACATCTACCTGCGTTCCAGATATGGCAAGAACTGTGTCCAAAACCGGTGGAATTAAATCTAGGATTTCATTTCCAATGTACAAGTCATCGTAATAAAATTTAGTTGCATTGCTCGAGGTATAAACATCCAAAATCCCGAAATAAGTTCCGATCAAAGCACTCGGATCGGAGGCTGTTCCTTGTAAAACATAATTCTGACCCCCGGTCAAATCTGCAAAAAGACTCCAATTACCCGTAGCGTCTCGTTTTACTTTTAAATTGACCGTAAAACTATTGGCTATTTGTCCATCTATTCCGGCGCATAATTGGGTTGAAACTCCTGCTTCTAATTTAAAAAGACGAATAGCATCAATAGCATTTGCTTCTCCAAATTGTAAATAATATCCGTTTTGAACCAAGGACAAATCTGAATTATCTGCCGTTAAATATACTCTTCCGTAATTGCTAGATGAGGGAGAAAATGTTTGCTTTACCCAAAAGCGCCACTCTTTGTTATTCAAGTCTAACAAATTATGAGTTATCGTTAAATAAGATGTTGCTGCAACTGTATTATTCAACTGCAATTGCTGGCTTCCATTTACAATAAAATCTGCTGTGGTTCCCGACCATGTTGGGTTAGTTGTAAAATCTCCATCACTGAAATTATCAACGACCTGCGCAAACGTATTCACACAAATAAAGATAAAGGAAATGAGAATTTGAAATCTTTTTACCATTCGATATCAAATATACATCAAAAAGTAAAAATGATGAACTAATTTCAACTATTCGTAGCAAGGATTAGTACGATATCCGTCGCCTGTTTCATTTAATGAGTCATCAATATTAACGGTGAATTTGAAGACCTTTCCATCCTTACGTTTGTAGGTAATGTAATCCATATTTCCAGAATGACTAAACGTGTATTTGCCATTCACTTTTCCATCAAACATTTCATTATATGACTCAGTAGTAGTTGCTCCAGAAATTTTTCTAGTTCCTTTAATATAAATGAGTTTCATAGAACTTGTTTGCCCTTTGTATTGAACAAAGTCAGGAACATCGTCCACGTACTCTACTGACAACTTTAATTTTGTTGAATTGTCGCAATCAAAACATCGATACGTCGTTTGAGCTTGAAAAGATTGAATTATAAAAATTGATAAAACAAAAAAGAAAACTTTATACATTTGTTCTTGAATTTTAAGTCGCCTAAATTAATCAAGAAAATTAGTACATCAAGCTTTTCTTAGAATTTGTTCTCCAACCTGCGTCGTATTTACTATCAGCGAAATAAATAATCAAATCCGCATCGTATTTACTATCACAAAAAAACACTTTTTTCTTCGCGTCATACTTGCTGCTCGCAAAAAACCATAAACCTTTGTTATCAGTAGCATCGTATTTTGATGAACATTTGTAGACAACCAAATCTGCATCATATTTTGAGCTTGCAACATAAATTTTCACATCTGCATCGTATTTAGAATCAACAGAAAATACAGTTTGACTATTAGCTCCAAAAGCCAACAGAATCATGCCAATTAAAACAACTTTTTTCATATCTTATGATTTATTTTAACAATTATTATTCTCTCAAATATAGAATTTTTATACGACATATGTGCAAAAGAAAGTAACAAATAAGAAAACTAATATGAATGGATTAGTTACAATCAAAAACGGAAAAATTCGAGCTGTTATTAGTGCGAGCTCCATTTTGAGTTTCAACAGTATTTCTTTTGCACAAACATACTACACGCCGACAGGAAATACCACCTAGTAAACAACAAATCCGAGTACTTTTGGTTGGTGTAAGGAAAGAATAGAAAGTTTGAATAATTTCTTGGGTTACTAACTTCAATAAGGTTTATGTAAATATCCAAACTATTTGAAAATGATCATTGCTGCTTAAATTAAGCTAATATGTTCAAATTAGAACATGTTCTAATTTTTTCATCCATTTCAATTTTTATTAGCCTGCCGAAAATCATACTAGATAGGCTTTTTAAGAATGTAATCTGAGAATATTTGCAATTGTTTAAGTACTCTGCGAGGAATAAATATTTAATTTTCCACTGATTATGCTTCGCAATAAACCTTACTTGTAACTTATCTTTATGCTAAATTGTCTTAATCTAAGTAAACACCATTTCATGAATCTACATGAAACCATTTTTTTTCTTGCTCTTTCAATTACTGCTTTAGCACAAGAAAAACCTGCCAATAACTTCAGTCGCTTTCAAATTGGTTTTAGTTTTTCTCCTGATGCTTGTTACCGTACTCTGAAAAACACGGATGGTAGCGAATCGAGTGATTTTGTCATAGATATACGAAATGACATGGAAACGACTAAGTTTGGTTACACAACCGGGGCTAATTTTCAATACAACCTCAATCGTTTTTGGGGTGTTTCATTGCGTGTTCATTATGCGAATAAAGGTTACCAAGACAAAAAAATAGATGTAGTTCCTCCGACATCACAACTAGACCCTTCATTGCCCAAACAATTCAAGTTTATTCAAAACTTTCATACGCTGGATTTGCCAATAAAACTGAATTTCACCTTAGGCAAAAACAAGTTTCGATTTACAACGGGAATCGGTGCGGCAGCCAATTTTTTACTAAAAGAATCGCAGACAATCGTCATGTATTACACAGATCGAACCACCAGAAATTCAGAATCAAGCGGGTACAATTATAAGAAATGGAATCTTTCGCCATTCTTAAGTTTCGGGATCGACTATCAAATTGCTCAAAACATGATTTTACGTGTAGAGCCAACCATTCGTTATGGAATCATGCCAATTATTGATGCACCTGTAACAGGATACTTGTTCAGTGCCGGAGTGAATGTAGGGTGTTGTGTCAGTTTTTGAAGAACCCGATTTCATTCCAAAGGGAATAAATTATTTTTTCGTTAAGCTAACTTCACCGGATAATTTACCATTGTTTGCTTCCCATGAACCGTTTACAATGTAAGATTTGCCAATCACATTTTCGTTTTCATCAACATCTTCGTATTCTTCAAAATACAAGGTAAATACACCGTCAAACTTATCGTCACCGGGTTCAGATAAAATCAGTTTTTCAACATGAAGTAGGTAAGGTCCACCCCGATCTTGATCGTCAGGATAAATTCTTCCTTTCAACGGACGCCTGTTGGAGCCGGCAATATTGTATCCTGTTACCGTATTCCCGTCAATGTTTTCAATTACAATTGTCAATTTCTTATTTCTTAATTTTCCCGTCCATTTTCCGAGAATATAACGATATTGGCTCTTAACATTGCTTTGCGGTGTCTGATTTTCTTTACTTTCTAGATCGCCAGTAGATTGACTCGTATTATCTATACCATTGCCCTCTTTGAGCTTTGATTTCTCTAACTCTAATTTTTGTCTTTCCAACTCCAATTTTTCTTTTTCCAATTCGCTATTACCAGAATTTCCACAAGAAACAAGAAAAAGATTAGCTGAAGCCAATAATAATATAAATTTATAATCTGTGATTTTCATAATTTGAATTTTAATTAAAGTTGTAGTTATTGCTTTGACACCATTAAGTCTCCACGTAATTTTCCATTGTTAGATTTCCAACTGCCTGAACCGTGATAACCCTTACCATCCTCGTTATTGTAATACTCAAAGAAAATAGTAAATACCCCATCCCATTTGTCATCTCCAGGCTCGCTTAATATTACCTTATAAGCCCTTTCTGGCGAATATTGACCTAACAATCTCCCGATATCTGCCCCTTCGGTGTCATTTGTGTTGTAAATTTTTCCTTTTACAGGTCGTTTATTCGAGCCAGTAACATTGTACCCAGAAACTGATGTTCCGTCAATATTATCAATAATTATTGAAAATTTTTTATCCCTCAATTCACCTTTCCATTTGCCCAATATGAATTTATATTCACTTTTAACGCTTGATTGGTTCTGAGAATCATCCGTTACATCATTCAATTGTTCATTAGATTTGTTTTTGTTCGTATTCAATTTTTGTTTTTCCAATTCTAATTTCTGCCTTTCCAACTCTAGCTTTTCCTTTTCAAGATCATTGTTTGCTGAACCTCCACATGAAAAAAAGAACAATACAAGAGCTACGTTAAAACAAGAAATGATTAATAATTTATTCATAATAGTTACAAGTTTATTTGCCAAAAATATAAAATAATTAAATAAAAACTTGCTCCACTATGTTTTCACCAAAAGAATAGGGTATATATGATAAACTAGGAATCTCTTTCGTTAAAACAATTCCCGGTTTTTTTCCAAGAGCTATTTTTCCATGTGTATGAGATAAATCCATTGCATAGGCTGCATTAATTGTCAAAGCATTTAAGGCTTGCTCTGGTGTTAGTTTCATTTTTACGCAAGCTAAAGACCAGATAGTGAATAAATTATAACAAGGTGTTGAGCCGGGGTTAAAATCACTTGCCAAAGCAAAAGGGATATTTTCCTGAATCATTCTTTTAGCATTACCAAAAGGAATCGAAAGAAAATGAGAACAGCCGGGCAAAAATACGGGCAAAGCACTAGCGTTTTTGAGGTCAAGTATATCTTTCTCAGTTAGCTCCTCCAAGTGATCTATCGTAAGCGCATGTAATTCAATAGCTTTTTGAATTCCTCCCATGGATGAAAATTGATTAACATGAACTTTAGGTTTCAATCCCGAAGCTATTCCCGCACTCAGTATTTCACCCATTTCGTCAACAGAAAAATAATTTCTTTCACAAAAAACATCAATATAGTCCGCTAGATTTTCTTTTTGAACTGCAGGAATAATTTTGCTGATAATCAAATCAATATATCCATTGTGATTTTCCTTGAATTCTGGAGGAAAGGCATGAGCTGCCAACAAGGTCGATTTAATTGGAATGGAAAAATGGTCTTTGAGTCTTCGAATTACGCGCAACATCTTGAGTTCAGATTCTAAGCTTAAACCGTATCCGGATTTTATTTCTAAGGCTCCTGTTCCTGAAGCGATTATTTTTTCTACCCTAATCTTAGCTTCTTCAAACAATTGGTCTTCGCTCATTGCCTGAAGTTTTCGGGCAGAATTTAATATCCCACCACCACGTATAGCTATTTCTTCATAAGACAAACCATTAATGCGATCTACAAACTCCTCCTCACGCGTTTTTGCAAAAACAGTATGGGTGTGGGAATCACAAAATGCAGGTAAAACGTATCTTCCCTCAGCATCAATAATTTCCAAATCTCTCCAATCTACAATTCCTTCCCATTCAGACATTGGACCATATGCCACTACTTCTCCATCCTCCAAAGCCAAAAATGCATGATCGATTATGGGCAAAGAACTCATTTCATTGCCGCGAAGTAGTTCAGGTAAATTTTCTCCAGCCTGAACAAGTCCTTTAATATTCTTAAATAGTATTTTCTTCATCCAATTATCCGTTTTGAAGGATATGATTTTCAATGACCTTTGGGAAATGAGTATGTTCCAAAGTTCGGATTTTTTGCGTTAATGATTCCAGATTTTCGTTTTTTTCCAGTTCGATAGAAAATTGCGCGATCATTCGTCCTTTATCATATTCTTCATTTACTAAATGTATCGATATTCCAGAAGTACTTTCTTTCGAATCCAACACTGCTTGATGAACATGATTTCCATACATTCCTTTTCCTCCATATTTTGGCAATAAGGAAGGATGAATATTAATAATTTTGTCTGGATATTCCTCGATAAATCCCGGTGGAATCTTTTTTAAATAACCGGCAAGAATTACCCAATGAATATCATTATCTTGGCAGAGCTTGGCTAAATAATTTGTGTCGTTAATCTGAGGTTTTGAAATATGACAATAAGAAATTGCATATTTTCTACAAATTTCTTCCAATTCGACATTTTCTTTTTCCGAAACAACTAAACTAACTCTAATTTTTTCATGAGTCTGGAAGAAAAAAATTAAATTTTTGGCATTTGTTCCAGTGCCAGAAATAAAAACAGTAAGATTTTGAAATGAACTCATGCACAAAATTAAATAACAATATTAAAACTTCGTGAGAGTTTTAAAGCAGAAGATTGAAGTTTAATAAATTGAAAATGATTTTTATTTCAAATAAATTCATGAATTATTTTGATTTTTAAATGTTTGTTTTTTTCTTTGCAACTTGTTAACCTTAAAAAAATAAAAAATGTCAGATATTAGATCAAGAGTTATTTCAATCATTGTAGACAAGTTAAACGTTGATGAATCTCAAATTAATGATAAAGCTGGTTTTACAACAGATTTAGGTGCTGATTCACTTGATACTGTTGAATTAATTATGGAGTTTGAAAAAGAATTTAATATAGCAATTCCAGATGATCAAGCGGAAACAATCCAAACGGTTGGTGCTGCGATTGATTATATTGAGAAAAACTCTTAGAAAGCCTTCTTTCTTCTCTAAAGTCATTCGACCCAAAGAATTTTGTTATGGAATTAAAACGCGTTGTAGTAACTGGATTGGGTGCTTTGACTCCAATTGGCAACAACATAGAAGAGTATTGGGATGCACTAATTAATGGTAAAAGTGGTGCTGCCCCAATTACTTATTTCGATACTTCAAAATTCAAAACTCAATTCGCTTGTGAGGTTAAAAACTTTCAAGTTGAGGATTTCATTGACAGAAAAGAAGCCAGAAAATTAGACCAATTTTCGCAGTACGCCATGGTCACCTCCACTCAAGCGGTTGATGATTCTGGACTCATGGACTATTCAGAATTGAATTTAGATCGAGTAGGAGTTGTTTGGGGTTCTGGAATTGGAGGTTTAAAGACCTTTCAAGATGAAGCTCGTGATTTTTTCTTAGGTGATGGTACACCTAGATTCAATCCATTTTTCATTCCTAAAATGATTGCTGATATTGCGGCAGGACATATCTCGATTAAATATGGATTTCGGGGGCCTAATTATGTAACTGTTTCGGCATGTGCTTCATCAACTAATGCGATTATTGATAGCTTTAATCTAATTAGACTTGGTAAAGCAAACGCAATTATTACAGGAGGTTCGGAAGCAGCAGTGAATGAAATGGGTATGGGAGGTTTTAACGCGTTAAAAGCTTTGTCAACACGAAATGATTCTCCGGAAACAGCATCTCGACCTTTTGATGCTGAAAGAGATGGGTTTGTTCTTGGTGAAGGTTCTGGTGCTCTTGTTTTAGAAGAATATGAACACGCTATTAAAAGAGGAGCGAAAATATATGCGGAGGTAATTGGTGGTGGGATGTCGGGAGATGCTTATCATATGACTGCCCCACATCCAGAAGGTATTGGCGCGCGTAATACAATGCTGGCTGCCCTTGAAGATGCAGAAATTGACCCAACTAAAGTTGATTACATAAATGTTCATGGTACTTCAACCCCTCTAGGAGATGTTGCCGAAGTAAAAGCAATTCAATCTGTTTTTGGAGATCATGCATACAATCTTAACATTAGTTCAACAAAATCAATGACAGGACATTTGTTAGGCGCTGCTGGTGCAATCGAAGCGATTGCCTGTGTTTTGGCTGTAAAAAATGATATCGTTCCTCCAACAATAAATCATTTTACTGATGACCCAGAATTAGACAGTAAATTGAATCTAACATTCAACAAAGCGCAAAAGAGAACTATTAACATAGCTCTATCAAATACGTTTGGATTTGGCGGACACAATACTAGTATTATCGTTAAAAAATTCAGCTAGTATATATTGCTTTGGTAAAAAAATTATTTAAAGCATCCAAATCTAAAGAAGAGCTAGAGCTCATCAAATTTATCTTGAAAAAGTTTGGTTATCGACCAAAAAATCTTAGTTACTTTTTCAAGGCGATTACACACAAATCCTATAGAAATCATGAAATTGAGTTTTCAAATGAACGACTCGAATTCTTGGGTGATGCAATTTTAGATTCTGTTGTTGCTGATTACTTGTTTTTACGATTTGAAGAAGAGGACGAGGGATATTTAACGAGAATTAAATCTAAAATTGTAAATAGAAAAACGCTATCAGAAATTGGCGAAGCAATGAATATCAGAGATATTTTGCTCTATAATCAAGCTCGTTCAATTAATCTTAGCACCCTTGAGGGGAATGCTTTTGAAGCCATTTTGGGTGCAATATATTTGGACGGAGGGTATCTCGAAGTAAAGAAATCCGTTCAGAATTTTGTTTTTCGGAATTTCGTAAATATCAATCGCTTGTTAGAAGAAGAAATTGATTTCAAATCGAAACTTTTCATCTGGTGTCAGAAGAAAAAGTTAGCGTTAACTTTTGAAGTCTTAAAAGAATTGAATACGGGAAATGGTTGGCATTACGAAGTTGAAGTTTATATTAGCCACAAGCAGTATGGTCGCGGAAAGGGCGGTACCAAAAAGTTAGCTGAACAAGAAGCAGCAAAAGAAACACTTGAATTATTAGGAGAATATTAATTTAATGTTGTATCAACAGTTTTTTTTTATTTACTTTGTAAAAAAATAAAACATGAGCTCATCAGATATTTTTTACACTATTGGAGATATATTAACGGCTTCTTTTAAATTCTTCGAAGTAGTTGGTAATATATTTAACTATTCATTGATAGTTCTTGGATTCTTCGGTTTTTTCTATTGGATGAATATTCAAAAGAAGCTTAATGACAAAGCCGAAAAAGAACCAAATCAAATTAAGTAACTTTATGGCAACCCTTTGCCAAAGTTTCCGTTAAGTATTATATGCTTAGGGATTTGATTTTTATATTTTTTACCTTACTGAGTTTCAGTGTGTTTTCTGGGGGATCGGTTACGGCATCTGACTGTTCAAATGCTGTAAACATCTGTCAAAATGCTTCTTTCTCTGTTGACCCAAATGGCTCAGGGAGTGTAACAGAATTTCAATCTGGTACTATTTCAAACCCTTCTACTAATCCTGCTTCGGGAAATTCAGGTTGTTTACTTGCTGGCGAATTAAATCCAACTTGGATGATTATTAACGTTGCAGGAACCGGGACGCTTGAGTTTTCTCTAGGTCAAGACATGGGCTCAGGATGTTTTGACTGGATAATGTGGCCTTATACTTCAAATAGCTGTACACAAATTATAAATAACCAATTAGCTCCAATTCGATGTAATTGGAATGGGATGTGTGAAGGATTCACCGGGATTTCTACTCCGCCCCCTCCGGGAGGGGACCCCTCCAATTTTGAGCCTGAATTAACAGTTACTGCCGGACAGCAATACTTGCTTTGTATGTCCAACTACAGTTCTCAAACAACTACAGTTCCATTAAATTTTTTCGGAACAGCCAATGTAAGTTGTAACGCTGTTTTACCAATTACTGTTAATAATACAACAATTTGTCCAGGTCAAACAGCTACTTTGACAGCGAATTCACCAGGGGCTGCTACCTACTCCTGGTCACCGGGAGGGCAAACAACTTCCTCAATAACAGTTTCTCCAACGAGTACTACCACTTATACGTGTACCGTTACGGCGCCCGCTCCAAACGGAGGAACATCAACCGGAGTGGCAACGGGAACAGTTACTGTACTTTCAGCTACAAATCCTCAATGCGGCTGTACTACTAACGCTTCCAATACCGGGCCTATTTGTGTTGGTCAAACTTTTAATGTAACAACAACTGCTGTTCCTGTGGGTTCATACATTTGGACTTTAAATGGAAATCCAATTGGCAACACACAAACTGTAAGTGCTATCCCTGCTGCAACATCTGGATCATATACTTTCAATGTAACAGCAACAGATGGCAATGGAAATAGCTGCAACTCATCGACAACGGTTGTAATTAACGCACTACCAGTTGTGAATGCTGGAACAGATCAAGCTATTTGTATTGGGAATTCAGTTACTCTTTCCGGCTCAGGTGCCACATCTTATCAATGGGATAATGGAATTCAAAATGGAATTCCTTTCGTTCCTTCATCTAATCAAACGTACACAGTTGTAGGTACAGATGTTAATAATTGCTCAAATACAGATCAGGTTGATGTTTCTTTTTTGTATGCCCAGACTCCATCCATTACTCCGAGTGTTACCGTAGGTTGTATACCTACTCAGGTTGTTTTTGACAACAATGATCCACAAGCTCAAAATTGCATTTGGGATTTCGGAAATGGTTCATCAGGAACTGGGTGTATTGATCAATCAACCGTTTATAACCAAGTCGGTTGCTACGATATTACTCTTAGCCAAATGGACAGTCAGGGATGTGATACAACGGTTACATTCCAAGATGTAATCTGTATTGAAGATGTAAATGCCTCATTTTATGTCAATCCTGGTACAATTGGCCCAGGAAATTCAAATGTCTCATTTTACAACAATTCGGTTGGAGCTAGTTCCTACTATTGGGATTTTGGAGACGGCGAAAGTTCAACTGATTTTGAACCAATTCATAATTACAATACCAATTTACAAACAGGGTATTCTGCTTTTCTCGTAGCAACTTCACCAGCGGGTTGTATTGATTCAACAACAATGCCTATTTCGTATGAAGAATTGTTGATTTATTATGTTCCGAATACCTTCACTCCCGATGCAGATGAACATAATCAACTTTTTAAACCTGTTTTTACTTCGGGTTTTTCACCTGAGAAATTTGAAATGACCATTTACAATCGCTGGGGTGAGTTAATATGGCAATCTGTTGATCACACGAAAGGTTGGGATGGTTCTTTTGGAGAAAAAGGCCTTGACGTTCCAGTAGGGACTTATACTTGGGTTATATCCTTTAAACCAAAGGATACAGATGAAAAAATAAGAATTACAGGATTCGTTAATCTACTTCGCTAGATTTTATTATTCACTGTTTTATTTCAGCTATTACTTCCCTATATTTGTGCAAACATTTATTTTAATGAGTTCATCTGAAAAAATTTCTACTGAAAAAGCACCAAAACCCGTTGGTTTATATCCACACGCAAGAAGAGTCGGTAATTTACTTTTCCTATCTGGTGTTGGGCCTAGAGTCGCTGGTTCAAATTCAAACGATTCGGCTGTACCTGGATTGAAATTAGATCACAATGGAAATTTTATTGAGTTTGATTTTGAAAAACAGTGTCGAAGTGTTTTTGATAATGTCAGAATTATTTTGGAAGAATCCGGTTCAAGTTGGGATCAATTGGTTGATGTTACTGTTTTTTTGGTCAATATGAAACGTGATTTCCAAATCTATAATAAAATTTACGCCGAGTATTTTAAGGATAACTTGCCTTGTCGCACAACAGTTGAAATCAACTCCTTACCTACTCCAATTGCTATTGAATTAAAATGTATTGCTACAATTGAATAAATTATGACCGCTTTTTTAATACGTTGCTTTATTGCCTTAATTGCCCTATCATTTAATACTTGGTTATTTTTCTCTGGTCATTGGGGATGGGGAATTACCTTTATTTTTGTTACCGCTCTAATTATTCTTTCATTTTTTAGAAATGAAAATATGATTTTAGCCTTGAATCAAATGCGTTTAGGGAATACGGATAAGGCTAAAAAACACATAAATAGAATCACACATCCTCAATTTTTACCTCGAAAACAACATGCTTACGTATTGTACCTTCAAGCGGTTATGAATAGCCAGGAATATGGTTTTGTGAAAAGTGAACAAATTCTAAGAAAAGCTCTTGCTCTTGGTTTAAGAACAGGACAAGATAACGCTGTAGCAAGAATGCATTTAGCTGGAATTTGCGCCCAAACAGGACGAAAAAATGAAGCTGTTTCGCTCTTGTCTGAGGCAAAAAAGTTAGATAAAGATGGTATCATGAAAGATCAAATCAAAATGATGCAGCAACAATTGCAAATGGCTCCGTCTAAAAATCAAATGCGCATGGCTCAAATGATGGGAGGCAGGAAGAAAACCCCTAAAATGAGGTAATGAGTCCAAACATTTCTCGTCTTTTTATTAATCTTAAAGTTCAAGATGTAAATCGCTCAAGAAAATTTTTCACTGAGCTTGGGTTTACCATTGAAGAAATGTTTTCGGGAGACTTGGCAATTTGCGTCAATATTACAGATAATATTAAGGCCATGTTGCTTGTCGAAGAACATTTTAAAAACTTTACTACAAAGAAATTAGCAGATGCAACAAATGAAACAGAAGTGCTCATTTCATTTGGGTTAAATTTAAAACAAGCAGTAATTGACTTATACGAAAAAGCCATTTCGTTAGGCGCAACGGAAGCAAGTCCAGTTCAAGATCATGGCTTTATGTATGGTAGAAGTTTTCACGATCTAGATGGACATATTTGGGAATTAAGTTGGATGGATATGGATGCATTCCTTAAAACGAACAACGGTCAATGACAGAAAATCCAAAGATTTTTTCTCAGGGTTGGGAAGATTATGAATTAATTGATGCTGGAGGAGGAAAGAAATTAGAACGTTGGGGTAAAATCATAACAATTCGTCCTGAAATACAAGCTTACTTTAAATCAGAATTGCCCTTTACAGAATGGAGAAAAATAGCTCATTGGGAATTTCAAGAAGGTAAAGGTCAAACAGGAACTTGGAAATCAATAAATAAGGCATCTAAATTTTGGTCCATTCAATTCAAAGGATTGTCCTTGAAACTCGAACTTACCCAATTCAAACATCTTGGTATTTTTCCTGAGCAAAGAATTAATTGGGACTTTATTTTGAATGAGCTTGAACCAGGAGATAAATTTTTAAATCTATTTGCCTACACAGGTATAGCTTCATGTATAGCAAAAAAAACGCGTGCTGATGTCATACACGTCGATTCAGTAAAGAACCTTATTTCTTGGTCCAAAGAAAATATGGAAATCAGCAAATTATCCGATATTCGTTGGGTACATGAAGATGCCTTGAAATTCATAAAAAGAGAGGTAAAACGAAACAATCAATATAAAGGAATTATCATGGATCCTCCCGCATGGGGATTGGGAGCGAAAGGAGAAAAATGGAAACTCGAAGATCAGATTGATTCGTTAGTTTCGACTAGTGCAAAATTATTAGAAGAAAATGGATTTGTTATCATGAATACTTACAGCCCAACTGTGTCCTATGAATTTCTAAAAGAAATGCTACCACTTTATTTTGATGAAAAAAATATTAGTCTGAATGAATTATGGATGCAGACCTCAACTTCCAAACAACTTTATTTCGGAAATAGAGTTGTGATTCAAAGAAAAAAAGAAGAATAGTTCCCATATTTTGATTCATTTGTTTAATGCTTTATCTTTATAGTCTAAAACTTCATCAACCATGAAAAATATTTACTTGTTTGTTTTATTCTTCGGTCTTTATTTCAACTCAAATTCACAGTTGACATCATGGCAAGCCTTCACGGATTCAATTCCGACTTTGTCTTCTCCCAGAGCTTGTGATCTAAATAATGACGGAGTAAAAGATATTATCATCGGTGGAGGAACGGATGGTGTTGCAAGTAATAATGGTATAATGGCATTTAATGGTGTTGATGGAACATTACTTTGGAAAAGGGGTAGTCGAAATGAAGTTTTTGGAAGTCCAATTTTTCGAGATATAACAAATGACGGAATCAAGGATGTATTTATTACCGGTCGTCAGGCTCAATTGTTAGCCATTAATGGTTCTAACGGTCAATTATTATGGGACTATTTCCCGTATCCCACTAACCCCGCAGATAGTGGATTATACAATTTTTACAACCCACAATTTATACCAGATGTAAATAATGATGGCAATCCGGATTTGTTAGTTGCAAATGGAGGAGATCATGCAGCTCCTGATTGGGAAACGAATCGTCCTCCGGGACATTTGATGCTTATTAACTCAATTAATGGACAATTATTAGCACAGGCTGTTATGCCTGATAGTGCTGAAACTTATTGTTCTCCAATTGTGGCTGATATTCAAGGGAATGGCAACTTATGGGTTTTGTATGGTACAGGTGGTGAAAATTTAGGTGGTTCATTTTGGGCTTGTCCATTGAATGATTTGCTTCTTTCAAACTCGCTGTCTAATTCGATTCAATTAGATACAGATCCGAATAAAGGATACATAGCACCTGCCGCGATTTCTAAAAATAGTAATAATCAATACGACATAATAATTCAAAGTTTCGGAGGAAAAATTAAGAAAATTAAAGCAGCTAATTTTGGTTCAATATGGACATATCAACTACCGAATACAGAATCGAGCGCTGAGCCCGTTCTGGGTAATTTTGTTGGTGGAGACAATGTGCCAGATGTCCTGGCTATTCTTTTTAAAGGAATTGCGCCATCCTATACGGATTTTTACCAAGTTTTGATCAATGGGTCAACAGGTCAAGTTGAATTTAAGGATAGTTTGGGAACATTCAATTATGTTTCTGCCAATGCCATGGACTTTGATAACAATGGTCGGGATGAAGGAATGATTTCCGTAACATATTCTGAAAATGGCTATTACAAACACAGACTGCAAAAAATCAACTTTATCAATGGTACTATCAGCCAGATTAGCACTACCAAAGCGGGTGTCAATTTAGGATCAACTCCATTATTAACCGATTTAGATGGTGATAATCTGGTTGATCTCATCTACGTTGTCAAAAAAGATAGTGTTAATCCTGTTGGTTGGAAAGGAATTTATGTGAAACGAGAAGAATTGAATGTTGTGGAACCAAATTCAGGGATAGCCTGGGGAAGTTATTTGGGAACGAATAATGATGGTATTTATAATCTTGATGCCGTCAATTGTGGATTTGGAAGTGTTATTTCAAGTGCTAATGTAATTCAACCAAGTTGTAATGGATTGTCGAACGGATCAATAACTCTTACACCAGTTCAAGGAGCAGGACCGTACACGTATTTATGGACAACCAATAGTGGTGATTCTTCGGTCACAAATTTAGCTGCAGGAACTTATTCAGTAATGGTTACCAACTCGCAAGGCTGCTTTGAGACAAGAACGTTTAATTTGAATGATCCATACATTATTACTTTTGGAGGAATTGTTTCACCAGCTTGTCCGGGAGGAACAAACGGAATGGCTACCGTTAATTCATCGGGTTGCCCATGTCAATTTAGTACCTGTACTTTTTTGTGGGATAATGGAGTAACTACAAAACCAAATAATGCACTATCTAGTGGATGGCATAGTGTTACAATTAATCACCCTAGTGGATGCGTTGTAATTGATTCTGTATTTATTCCAGAAGCATTGCCAATAATTGTTGATACTCAAATTATCAACAATACTTGTTTTGCTGGAAATGGGGGATCTATTGATCTTATACCCTCCAATTACCCTCCAACTACATACAATTGGTCAAACGGCGAAACTACACATTTGAATGATAGTTTAATCGCAGATGATTATTCAGTTATTGTTTCAGATGCTCGAGGATGTATTGATACATTGAATTTTACGATTTCTGAACAAGATCAAATTGTATTTACCTCACAAGTAATGAATATAGACTGCAATGGAAATGCAACGGGTGAAATTCAATTACAAGCACAAGGTGGTAACGGCGGTTATACCTATTGGATTAATCAAAACATGGGAAGTACAGTTAATTCAAACTTAACGGCAGGAAATTACTCAATTTATGTAATGGATTCATCCAATTGTTCATCCCAAAACCAATCATTGACTATCACTGAGCCGAGCGCATTGAATCTTACACTTAGTTCAACTCCTGAAATAGATGGTTTGGATGGAACTGCCACAGCAATTGTAACCGGTGGAACAGCTCCCTATTCCTATTCTTGGGATGATATCAACTCACAGCCAGAATCTATGGCCGTATATTTAGAGAGTAATTGGTACAATGTAGTAGTTACCGATGCAAACGGTTGTGTAGTTTCCGATTCTGTTTTCGTTGATACGGAGTCCGGAATAAAAGAAATTGACAAGAATGATTTTGTTATTTATCCGAATCCAACGAAAGAGACGATTCAAATTATTGGAACGGGAAAACTGATTAGAATTAGGGATTTCAATGGCAAATTAATAGACGAAATCTCCTATCAAAAGATGTTAAATATTGGATTTCTTTCAAATGGTATTTACACTTTAGAGATATTATCAGAAAATAATCAAATCAATCGAATAAGATTTACAAAAATTGATTAATTATTTGTTTGATATAGATTCTTTTCTAGATCAAAGTCTGGTAAAATAGAATCTGGATCAAGTTTGATTTCTTCAATTTCTCTTAATTTTATATCTTTCAGGGTAAATTCATAAGCGGAACTTCCACATGACCATTTTTCAAGAACCTGCGTTGGTCTGTTGAAATTAGTTTTGATGTTATTGGTTAAATCTAAAGGAATATAATAGTAAATCACTTTTCCATTTTTCAATTTAATCGAAAATTCAAGTGGCATAGGAATCCCCTGTTTTGTGAACCTAATTTTTATCCCATCTTTTTGTTTTGAAACCGTATCGATAGAAAAATCAATTTTTTTAGTCGTATTGAGCCAATAATTTTGAAACCACGTTAATTCCATTTGAGAAACATCTTCGAAGGTTTTTACAAAATCATTGGGTTCTGGATGCTTGAACTTCCATTTCGCATAATACCTTGAAAATCCGACCTGCATTAATGAATCTCCGATCATGTAGCGTATTAGTTCGGGGAACAATTGACCCTTGAAATACGCAGCATTATAATACGGATAATCGGATGAAAAATGATTAGCTGCAGTTGAAATAGGCTCCTCATCATAAGATGACGAAATCCATTTATAGTTCGAAATAGCTCCACTCGCTGGATTATTCGCGCTGCCATTAATATTACTTATTCTTTCCTCAGCATAACACGTGATTCCCTCATCCATCCAATGGTATAGGTTTTCATCGGTACCAAAAATACCGTAAAAATAATTGTGCATAAACTCATGACACGCAGTATTGAAAAAATCATAGCGACTTGACTCCAACATAGTACACATTGGGTATTCCATATATCCTTCACCGGCTTGGATAAAAGAAAACTGTGGATAAGGGTATTTTCCAAACTCTGTCTTACATATCTCGTATGCTTTAGGCCATTTTTTCATTAAACTTTCCCACATTTCAGAATAATCTTCATGGTAAAAAAAATTGAAAGAAATATCATCAATTTTTATGTTTTTATGAATCCAATCTTTGTCCATAGCAAAAGCAAAATCATGAATATTTTCTCCATAAAATTTCCAGCTTACTAATCCATTTTGCTGTTTTTCGCCCGCTGTTTCTTCCCAACCTTTTTCGGTATATTTTTTATTCAGTAGTTGTCCTGTTCCTGCAACTACAAACGATTTATCGCACAAGATTTCAACATTGTATTTACCAAAAGTTCCAGCAAATTCTCTCCCAAAATATGGATCTGTATGCCATCCCATCTGATCATAACGACAAATCTTTGGATACCACTGTGTGTATGTATAATCAGTTCCAGCGTTATTGTCTTTTCCTGCTCGATTGATACAAGAAGGAATAATAGAATTAAAACGAATTTTTACAGTGCAAGAATTTCCAGGAAGAATGTATTTTTTAAGTTTTACTTGGCCAATGGATTCAAAAACCTGCATGTTATGTAGTTCATTATCAACAACAATAGATTCAATATTCATCTCACCAAAATCTACCCCAGCCGAGCTTCCAATTTTATTGTCTTCAAAAGCATGACTTTCTTTTTTAAACGCATTCCAATACAAATGAAAATATACCTCTTTCAGCGTATCGGGAGAATTGTTTTCATAGATCAAGGTTTCTTCTCCGACTAATTGGTCGCTTGCATCTTTTACAGTAGCCAAAATAGAATAATCAACCCTTTGTTGCCAATAGGTTTTCTGTGCATTCGATAAAAAAAAGAAAAAAAATACAATACAAGAAAGGATGGTTTTCATAAAGTTAGTTTTAGCTATAAACATTCGGTTAATATTACGTTACATCTTTCAATGAAATTATTAATCGACGTTGTTTTTTAGTTGGTTTTCCAGTTCCATTTATTCGGTATTGTTTCTGTGTCAATTGATAATTTTTATACTTTTCTTTCTCCTGTGGTTCTGTTTGATCTAAAATATAATTATCCACTAATTTGGGGCCAATTCGTCTATCAAGTAATTCTATAATTATATAGTTAAATGTAGCATTGTTTTTTTTTATTTGAATTGTATCGCCAATAATCACCTCCTTCGATGCTTTCACTATTTGATGATTGAGAAAAATTTTTCCGGATTTGACCAACTCTGTTGCTTCTATTCGAGTTTTTGTCATGCGCACAAACCAAACGAATTTATCGATTCTCAATTTCATTGATTATTCTTTTTGGTAGGGCATTGAATACTAATTCATAGGAATGGTCTATGCATTCATAAATCAGTTTATCTGGGACATCAGACATCAATTTAATTGTATTCCAATGCTTTTTATTCATGTGAAAACCAGGTATAATTCCTTGATATTTTTCTCTAAGTTCAATTGCTTTTTCTCGATTACACTTAACATTCAAGCCTTCTGGTTCTTCAATATCTATAAGTGCGTATATTTTTCCACCTACTTTAAAAACAAGTGTTTGATTATCAAAAGGAAATGATTCCTCTGTGTAGATTTTATTTAAACAGTAATCACGAATTATTTCGAGATTCATCAATGAATTGCTGGTGCATTATCGTATTTACCAAGATTATAAAGCATTCTCGAATGTCCCATTAAAGCTGAAATAAAGGATTTGTAAGAGTGATAAGGTAAATTAAATTCTTCTGCAGTTTCCTTGACAATTTTTGAAATATTTGGATAATGAACGTGACAAATATTGGGAAATAAATGATGTTCTACCTGATAGTTAAGCCCACCAACATACCAAGTAAAAATCGGATCTTTCTGAGCAAAGTTTGCAGTATTGTATAATTGATTTACCGCCCAGTCTGCATCAACATTTCCGGAAGCATCAGGAAGAGGATAATCGGAACTCGGAACAACATGTGCCGGCTGAAAAATCATTGCCAAGATTAACCCACAGGTAAATTGCATGGACATCCAACCAAGTATTAGCCAGTACCAAGGAGAGGGGCTTAATAAAAGAGGTAATAAGAAAAATGCCAAATAATAAAAGATTTTTGAAATAATAATAGAAGTTAAATGATATTCAAATGTGATTTTCTGCGTTTCTATTAATCCTTTCTTTTTGTAACGAATTGCTTGTTGAAAATCCTTAGATGTAGACCACATCATCGTCATAAGTCCATAAAAAAACCAAGCATAAATGTGCTGAAAACGGTGAAGTTTATTTCTTTTTGCATGAGGAGAAAATCTCAAGATGAATGCAGGTGGCTTAATATCTTCATCCATATCTGTCACATTGGTATACGTGTGATGAAGTACATTGTGTTGAATTCTCCAATTAACATCACTTCCACCTAACAAAACCATGACTTTACCAATAATCATGTTTACTGTTTCGTTTTTTGAATAGGCTCCATGGTTAGCGTCATGCATTACAGATAAACCAACTCCTGCCATTCCAACTCCCATAATCACCCATAAGAGTAGATAAATTGGAAAAGAAAAATCAACCAATAAAATAAATATAAATGGGGTAAGATAAAGAGACAACATAAAAATGGTTTTAATAACCATATTCGCGTTGGCATGGCGCGAGATGTTTTTTTCTTTGAAATAATTGTTCACTCGAGAACGAAGAACCTTATAAAAATCGGTATTTGAAGATCCTGTAAATCGAACAGTTTGATTTTGCATGTTAGTCTTTTTGTAAAGTTACCCTTTAATTAACGACAAATTACAAAATTCAAATTTCTTTTTTCATATTTGTTGGTTAATAAACTATTGATTCATTCTCTGAAGAGACCTGAAAAGTAAAAGTAAAAGAATAGAAATTAGATTCAATACTTCACCAAGATTAAATGTTAAATTAACGCCAATTATTAATCCCCAAAAACCAATTGCAATAAGCGAATAAGAAAAGTTAATTTTTATTTTACTCACGTCATTCGGCTCATTCAATTTGTTTACTATTAAAAGAATATCTTGTTTCATCTTCATTCTAGATGCAAAATACATAAGAGGAATCAATACAACACCTTGGGGAATACCAAGATCTTGATACATGATAAAATTATACCATTCTCGACTTATCGAAGCATTCGCGTTAATGGTAATTATAAATAGATGAATCAATATGAACTCTAAAAGCCAAAATACGAAAGAAACAGACATTTTTTTGTAATCCCTTTTTACTCTCATTTTTAAAACCCCTGATTTTACTTGATGTATGGTTTCAAGTCGAAAGTAATAAAGAAATAAATTCTCTATGATGTAAAAAATTAGAATGAAAAATAATGACCAATTCCAAAAAAAATAACCAATCAACGGAATGGCTAATTCACTTAAGATTTGAAAAATGAATAATTTCTTTTGATGATTCATCTTAACGCAGAAACACGTTCTTTTGATAATTCAAAATCTGGATTAAATTTCAATGCTTTTGCATAGGATTGAAGCGCTCTTGTTCGATCGTTTTTTTCTTCATAACAAAGCCCAATATTATGCCAAGCTTTCACAAATTCAGGCTGAATATCAGTTGCCATTTGATAATAGATAATTGCACTATCAATTTGATTTTTAGTATGATATTGTTTTATATAGCCAATATTAAACCAACCTAAATGATACTTTTCATCAGCTTGCATTAATTTTCGATATCCAGTAATTGCTTGATCAAAACGATTAAGCATTTGATCGCAATAAGCGATTCCGTATAACGCATCCCCTAACTTTGGGTTTAATGCCGCTGCACTTCGAAATTTTTCAATAGCAATTTCATACTTCTCATCTTCTGTATACAGTTGTCCTAACCGCAAATATGCTAGCTCGAATTCTGGATCCTGTTGAATAGCTGTCTCGTAGGATGAAATGGCTAATTTTCGGTTGTTTTGCACCAAAAATATTGAACCTTTCATAATATAGGCATCCCTATATTTTGGATTAATTTTTAATGCTTGATCTACATATTGAAGAGCAGTTTGAAAATCTGCTTTGTACGCAAAAGTAGAAGATAAACCAACAAGCGCCTTCACATTTTTAGGTTGTTTCTTAACAATAAACTGATAATGATACTGTGCCTTGGCAACATCAGTAACCGAACGGCCTGGATCATTACAAAGTACATCTGCGTACAACAAACGTGTATCAATTCGTGAACTGTCCAATCGAAAGGCCTTTGTAGCATCTGGTTTTGCAATGTCAAAATACTTTTTATTGTACTTTAACAAAAACGAATCAAGCATCAGATTACCTCTCTTCACCAAAAGATTAACATTATTTGGTTGAATTAATAATAAACTATCGAGATTATTCGACGTTTTAGATTTTTGGGTGTTTTTCTCCTCACAGCCAACAAAAAGATAACTCAGAAAGAAAATTAATATAAGAATGGAGTATTTCATAGATAATCTATTGAACAAAATTACCTTTTTTGTTGATGTTACCATCAATTCTATTTAATTTTGATGTAGAAATAACTTCTAATGAGAAAGGTGCTTTTTGTATTATTTGTTTTTGTGTTTCTTTCATTAACGCATGAATCCTTTGCTCAAGGGTGTTCTCAATGTAAAATGTTAGCGGAACAGGGCTCTGAGGTGGATGAAAATTCCTTTGGAAGCACAATTAATTCGGGAATACTTTATTTGATGATTATTCCATATCTAATTTTATTGTTTCTCTTCAGAGACAAAATTTTGCGCCTAATTAAATCCTTCGTCAAAAAGTAATTATTCTAAACATAGAAAGCCCCCCAGAATACTAAGATTCTAGAGAGCCTCTCTACTGTTTCCTTGTTCAATTTACGTTATTAATGTCTTTCTTGCTTTTTAATACATTAAAGCCGACATTGAAACCTACATATCCTCCACCTTTTTGAGAAGAATAAAAAAGATTCACAGGAATATTTAATGCCCCAGCCTTAAATGTTTTTCCGAAAGCAAAAACAAAAGAGGTGTTCAATTTTGTTGATCCTCTCTTATCGAAATAAGATTTTGAAAAGTCATATCCACTCGTAACGCCTGAAGCTTGACTTGGGGTTGGAGCAATAAAATATCCATTTGTATTGTATTGAGGATCAGAGTAATAGTTAGCATTGGCGTAACTATACCAGTCTCCCTCAGAAAAGTATTGCTCATCTGTCCCAAATTTATTTTCGGTATCAAAAAAGCCATTACTTACTCTTTTTAAACCAAATCCAGGACCGAAAGCAAATTCCCAATTGCCTTTTCCAAATCGAAAACCATTCATGAAAATAAATGAAGGTATGAATTGGCCTTGTTCTAATCCTGAGATATTAAACACTCCCTCAACAAGAGCTGAAAAATTTTCCGTACCTACATATTGCCCTTCTAATTGATAACCAATCATACTAACAAAAGGAGCAATTCCCAAACCTCCGCGATCTTCAGAACGCGTTGCAAATTCATTTAATGAACCGGTCATTGCAGCAGCACCAATTCGAGGACCTGAATTATTGATTTTTCCTAAATTATTAGAAGTTATCACTTCATTCTTAAATGTCAATCGATCAACTAAAACCTTATCAGGTGTGATTCCGTGCATGTCTTTCAATAATATTTCAATCATTCGCTGGATTTCAAGCTCTTGATTATCAAATTCACGCACTGTTGATTTATGAATCGTCTTATTTTTAACATCAATTATCTTTAGTGATATGGCAATCTTGTTACCTAACAAATCCAAACTACCACTCATAACGTAGTCAGTATTCAATGCTTCACCTAATCTTACTAAACAATTTTGACCATAACAATTATTAGAAAAATCAGGATTTGTTTTGATAACATCAGCCATATCAAACTCATCATAGACTTTATATTTATTCAGTTTTATCAATTCAAGACGCATCATTCTTGCTGCAGATTCAGTTTTAATGGATAGAGAAGTAACATTCGGATTGGATACAGCGATCGTTGATTGTGGATCGGTGCTTTGTGCATTTAAATTAGTAATACCAATGGATAAAAGCACAAGAAAAAAGAAATTTGTAGTTTTCATATTTTAAAATTTATAAGACAAATTTCTTGTGAAAAATGCAGTTTCAAAAACTGAATTTTAAAAACAAATAAACGCGTGTTGCGAATATCGCAAATATAATACTTGGTAACTACTAGAATTTATAAAACCAATTTAGCATCGGTATTGGGAAAGAATAAATATCACCTTGATCAAAAACAGCTACACCAGCCAGAGAAATTTGAAATGCACGGTTTTCTTTTGTTTGGAAACGCATGCCTGGCATGATGAATAAAGCATTGATTGAGTAGCCTGAACTTGACGAATTACTGAATGAACCAAACATAGAGTCAAAAATAAAGCTTGCTTTTGCTCCAACTTTTGAAATTCCCCCAATGGAAATGATTGGCCCTCTATCCATAGCACTGGATGTGGTGTAATTTCCGGTTACAGGATCCCATGTGGAGTTGTATGCAAACGTTGCCAGATAACCATATCCTGCACTAAACGTAATATTATTTTTTCGATCACCATAAGTGACATTGGCGAAATGCAATCCTCCGATACTATTGAAGTTATTGATATAACCAGAAGTGCCGAGTAGGGTGCCAAGTGAAAAGTTAACTTTTGGGTTGTTTGAAGGAATCGTATATTTTGCCGCAAGTGCAATAGGACTTGCCATCCAAGTGGACATAATTCCAAAATTGAAATGGTCTGTGATTGCAAAATGGACTTCCGGTCCAAACAAATTAATCATGGCATAATTCTCTCCTTTCTTAATCGGAAGAGCATTGGTTGTAAATGAATGTCTTGTTGTAAATGGCCCTTCACCATGGTATTCTCCGTTTATTACATCTTTCTTGTTTTTGAGAATCACTAAACTTTTGATATCCGATTTTGGAACGTAAATTTTACCTAATTTTTCTGTTTGAATTAATACCTCCCGACCGTCGTCGCTTAGCAATTTACCTATGTATTCACTTCCATCATTTTTTGTTAGAATATACAAGTTGGTGTCCGTTACACTTGTGTTTGGAGAATTCTGCGCAATCAAACCACCTATATTACATAGTAGAAATGCAATTAATAAGATTTTTTTCATTTTCAATTAATTTTTGCAAAGATTCTTATAAATATTGAAAAGTAAATTGTGAAAATCAAAAAACATGAATGCGTATTTGTGAATTTCGCAAGTATTCATTTATTTTTATTCCATCATTAAATCTGATTCGATTTTAGCTCTGAAAGAACGTATCATTTTCTCGAGATCATGGAAATAAGAATTACGTTCTTTTTCATTAACCTCACTAATCAAGCTTGAATTAGCAAGTTGCTTATCCAGCGTTTTTTTTGTGTCGTTCAAATAATTTTCATCCGTTGTATGAAGATAATTTAAAATATTGTGCGTAATAAAAAGTCCACTGGTTTCTTGTGTTTCGTATACAAATGTAGCTTCCGCATTGATTGTTTCATTCACATACATTTGATAATCATTTCCTTGTGCCGGAGCTGATGTGCCAAAAATAAATTTTTTCCCAAGCGTAGCTTGATCCTTCAAATGACCTACAAATAAAAGTGCACGATCACACAAGAATAAAGCATAATTAGGGTCTTCGAACAAGTGCGCTTTGTAATAGTACCAAATTTGCCGCATGAAACCGCGCATTAGTTCTGGATCATAAATTTCGACGGAGGGGATTTGATTATATAGTTGTAAGATTTCTTTTCCTAAATCGAAAGTTGTACTTGAAATTTTTTGATGAACAAACTTCTGATTAGCGTATTTCTCCATCTGCAAATGAGTTTTTGCCCAGAAGAACAAACGAAAACGAACCAATTGCGGAAAATTGAGCAACTGAAAAAACTGAACATTATTAATTGCCAGTGTGATTTTAGGATTTGTAAATGATTTTAAATGTAAAAATCGATCGCGAATACCCTCCAAATAAGATTCCAAACTAAAGTCATAAGTAGTTAATGGTGGGTAATCAAAAAGCGCCTTTCCTTGTCCGATATCTGCTAATTTGTCAAAAGAAATATCGTAATATTGACATAATTTTTGTATTTCTGAAGCTGTAAGAGGAGTTTCGTTTCTATACCTTCGATAAACTGCATCTGGACTAATATGAAGAATTTCGGAAAGAGCATTACCTATCGAATCTTGCTTTCCGATACGTAATTTTATTTGTTGAAAAATCTGTGCTTGAATGTTGTTCTTCATTCAACTTAAAATTTATAAAACCAACTGCACATCGGAATTGGAGCTGAATAGTTATCTCCATTATCAAAAAGTGCTACTCCTGCTAGTGAAACTTGAAATGCCCTATTTTCTTTTGTTTGAAAACGCATTCCCGGCATTATAAACAAGGCATATACATTCGTAGATTTTGTTTTTACAATGCTTACTGTATTTTGGTATAAGCCATTGTTATAATCCGGGGGTGTGGCATCGGTAATTGTAGTATAAACGAAACTATTACTACTGGAAGAATTTGAAAAATTCCCTAACATCGAGTCAAAAATGAAACTGGCTTTTGCTCCCACTTTGGCCATTCCTGCAATTGAAAATATTGGACCCCTAATCATGTCAGCAGAATAATTACCGAAAGCATAAGAATAACTGTAACCATCGGTTGAATAATAGCTAGCGGGTTTAATCAATTCTTGCCCTCGAAAATTAGATGCATAACTATAACCTGCACTGAAAGTTATATTATTTTTACGATCTCCATAAGTCACATTTGCAAAATGCAAACCTCCAAAACCTTGAAAATTATTAAAATAACCAGATGTCCCTAATAAAGTTCCCAAGGAAAAATTTAGCTTTTCATTACGTGTTGGAAGTGTATATTTTGCGGCAAAAACCAATGGACTCGCCAACCAAGTTGACATGATTCCTATATTCAAGTGATTTGTTATGGCAAAATGTACCTCAGGACCATACAAATTGATGAGCGCATAATTTTCACCTTTTTTGATTGGTAACGCATTTGTCGTGAATGCGTGTCGAGTTGTAAAAGGGCCCGATCCATAGTATTCACCTCTAATAACCGAATTTTTATCCTCCAGTAAAACAATACTTTTAATATCTGCCTTTGGAATGTAGATCTTACCTAAAGTCTCCGTTTGAATTAATACTTCACGTCCATCATCATTTAATATTTTCCCAATGTATTCAGAACCATTACTTTTCGTTACAATATAGGTGTTTGTGTCATTCTGATTAACCGGTACTTGAGAAAAGGTAATCGTTGCGGAACTAATAAAAAAAATAAATAGAAGAAATGCTCTCATGTTTTCGAATTTTTATTACAAATGTAACAATATGAATTCAAAAGAAGTTACAACACAACGTAAAACAATTCTAAATAAGCAACACGAATGAATTATGACAAAACTATGACAATAGACCATTTTGTATTTATGAACTTTGTGTCGTTAGTTGATTGCTGTGTTGGAATATTTTCATATAATCGCCTTTACGCATCGCCAATTGGAAGTAAACCAAATTGGTCAATTACATATTTCTTCAGAAGATCAAAAATTAAGACTTGATAAATTAAAATCAGCATTACAGCTTTCCGAATTACTTTTTTTATCGACGTGCAATAGAGTGGAATTCATGTTTGTTTCAAACTTTGAGATTTCAATGAATTTTGTAAAAGATTTTATCGTTCAACTTTATCCAAATTTCGAAGAAACACAACTAAATTTGTTTCTAAATAATCATGAACTTTATTCTAGAGAAGCTGCAGTTAATCACCTTTTTTCCGTTGCGTCGAGTATTGATTCGATGGTAGTAGGTGAGCGAGAGATTATCACACAAGTAAGAAATTCATACGAAGAGTCATATAAAAACGGCTTAACGGGTGATTTTATGCGATTATTAATCAAACACACAATTGAGACTGCAAAACGGGTTTACACAGAAACTTCCATTGCAACAAAACCTGTATCAGTTGTTTCTCTTGCCTATCACATGCTGAAAAAGCATAAACTGAATTTAGACGCACGAATATTAATTGTTGGATCAGGAGTGACTAATTCAAATTTGAGTCGATTCTTAAAAAAGCATGGATTCACAAATTTTGCAGTATTTAACCGTACATTTTCCAAAGCAGAGCAGTTAGCAAAAGAATTAACTGGAGAGGCTTTTCCGTTAACTGAATTACAAAATTATAGCCGCGGATTTGATGTTTTGTTAACTTGTACGGGAACAGATCACCATTTAATCAATATTGCTTTATATCATCAATTGAATCAGAATGAATTGCATGAAAAAGTTGTTATTGATTTAGCGATTCCTCAAGATTTACATCCTGAAATACTAGACCAATATAATGTGAAGTACATTTCTATTGATATTTTACAAAAAGAATCAAACCAGAATTTAAAAGAACGGTCCAAGGAAATTCAGCATGTAGAGGAAATTTTGAATGAGGCTTTTTTTTCATTCAAGTACCTATTGAAAGAACGATCTGTAGAATTGGCAATGCGAGATGTGCCCAAACAAGTAAAAGAAATTAAGTCTATTGCTTTGAATCAAGTGTTCAAGCAGGAAATGGACTCGTTAGATGAAAATTCGAAAGAAGTGCTCGAAAAAATTCTTCAGTATATGGAAAAAAAGTACATTAGTGGCCCTATGAAATTAGCCAAAGATATCATGATAAAAAATACTTGATATGCACATAAGAATAGGAACTCGAGGTAGTGAATTGGCGTTGTGGCAGGCATATTTTGTGAAAGAGAAGCTAGAAAGAAATGGGAATTCAGTAAGTATTACAATCATCAAAACACAAGGAGATAATATTCAAGATCTGAGTTTTGATAAATTAGAGGGTAAAGGCTTTTTTACTAAGGAAATAGAAACCGCATTACTTTTAAAGGAAGTTGATTTGGCTGTTCATTCACATAAAGACTTAGAAACAAGTCCTCCGGAAGGATTGATCATTGGTGCAGTTTCTGATCGTGAGGATGCATCTGAATTATTGTTGATTCAAAGAAATAAAGTGGATTTATCGTTGATTTGGGAATTGAAACAAGGGGCAATTATAGGTACTTCATCAGCTAGAAGAAAATCAATTATTAGAGCTCATCGACTAGACTTAGAAATAAAAGAATTACGAGGAAATGTACCTACGCGAATTCAAAAATTACGTGAAGGTCAGTACGATGCAATATTATTGGCCAAAGCAGGTGTTTCAAGGCTTGAAATAGATTTGTCGGAGTTTCATGTGGTAGAATTAAATCCCAAACAGTTTGTACCTGCTCCTGCACAAGGTGTTTTGGCTTTGCAAATTCGTGAAAATGAACTTGAGTTTTTCAATGAAATTCAAAAACTGAATAATACATGGGTGGAAAAACAAATTGAAATAGAAAGGAAGGTTTTGAATCTCATGGATGGAGGTTGTCAATTACCGCTTGGTGTATATTGTGATATGGAAAATGTATTTGTTTCTTATGCCAAGAATTGGCAGGACGGAGCAAAGAGTTTTGTTTTTCATTTTTCGGAAAATGAAAATTTAGCGCAAGAAATTGTTTCTACTTTGAAAATGCAATAATGTCGTTTCGAATTTTTATCAGTCGAAATAAACAAGAAGTTTTAAAGCTCGCTGAATTTTGTAAAAATAGAAATTGGCAATTATTCCCAAAATCGCTCATATCATTTCATTCTATTCCATTTGTGGTTAAATCAGATTTTGACGTTGTTTTCTTTCCAAGTCCTCGTGCAGCTCAATTTTTTTTAAACGAAAACTTGAACGTAGATTTTTCAACTAAATTTTTTGCAACGGCGGGTGAGCAAACTGCATTAACAATTAATAAAATGGGATATGGAATTCATTTTTTTCCAACTCTTTCAGGAAATGTTATTCAAGTAAGACAGGAATTTCAAAATTGGCTTGGATCAAAGAAGGTTCTCTATGTTGGGTCGAATCTCGCCCGAAAAAGTGTTTTAACCAATCTTGATGAAAAACAATGGTCTTTCTTGCAAGTATATGAGACCATATTTGAAAAAGCTAAGATCCCCGAATCAGATATTTACGTGTTCACTAGTCCAAGTAATGTTCAATCGTTCTTAATAAATAATATTTTGCCGAAAAATGCTAAGGTAATCGCCTGGGGAAGCACTACGGCAGAGAAATTGGAAAATCTTAATGTTGAGGTTAAGCACACACTAGAGCGAAGCGAAGAAAAGGAGTTAATAGACTTATTAATAAATAGTTATTAATGATTTACCTGTCATTTCTTGTGGTTGTTGAATTCCAAATCTGCTTAGAATGGTAGGTGCAACATCTGCTAATATTCCGGATTGTAGTTTAACTCGTTCATTTGTTACTAGAATGACTGGTACTGGATTTAGACTGTGAGCAGTGTTAGGTGAACCATCAGAATTTAAGGCAAAATCTGCATTTCCATGATCAGCGATAATTAGAAACTCATAACCCATTTCGCGACCAAACTCAACAACGTCTTTCAAACATCGATCAACTGTTTCTACTGCTTTGACAATTGCCGAATAAACTCCAGTATGACCTACCATGTCCGGATTTGCAAAATTCAAACAGATAAAATTTGGATTATTTTCACGTATGTCTCCGATAATTCTATCCCGAACTTCAGGAGCACTCATTTCTGGAAGTAAATCATACGTGGCAACTTTCGGTGAATTGACTAAAATTCTGTTTTCTCCTTCAAATTCTTTCTCTCTTCCACCATTGAAGAAAAATGTAACATGGGGATACTTTTCTGTTTCTGCTATACGTACCTGAGTTTTTCCGTTTTCGGATAAAACTTGACCTAACGTTTGATTCAAATTATCTTTTTCAAATACGACTTTTACATGTTGGAACGTTTTATCATAATTGGTCATGGTATAATATTCCAAATTTAATTTTTTCATGTCAAATTCTGGAAAGTCACGCTGAGTCAACGCTTGAGTAATTTCTCTTGGGCGATCCGTTCGAAAATTAAAACAAAGGACGACATCCCCTTCCTCTATTTTTGCAATCGGTAAACCATTTTCTGTCACAACAGTTGGTTCTATAAATTCGTCTGTAATATTTTTCGCATAATTGTTGGAAATAGCTTGTGAAGCAGAATTACAAAATTCACCCTTCGCATGAACCAGTAAATCATACGCTTTTTTAATACGCTCCCATCGATTGTCTCGATCCATTGCATAATATCTTCCTATTACACTTGCAATTTTTCCTACTGAGTTTTTCAAATGACTTTCTAATGAGTGTATAAATTCCATCCCACTTTTGGGGTCACAATCACGTCCATCGGTAAAGGCATGAATAAAAACATTCTCAACGCCCTGACTTCTAGCCAAATCGCACAAAGCATGTAAATGAGCTTGTGAACTATGAACTCCACCTTCCGATACAAGTCCAATTAGGTGCAATTTGCTATTTTGGGCTTTTCGCATAGCTTCCCTCAACACCGGATTTTCGAAAAAATCACGATCCTTGATGCTTTTATTTATTCGTGTTAATTCCTGATATACAATTCGACCCGCACCAATATTCAAGTGCCCGACCTCTGAATTCCCCATTTGTCCCGCTGGCAAACCTACTTCTTCTCCAAAAGTCCGAAGTGTGGCATTAGGAAAGTTTTTAAGTAATGAATTCATAAAAGGTGTTTCTGCATGTGCAATAGCATCGGACATAGAACCGTCTCCTATTCCCCATCCGTCAAGAATGATTAATCCAAATTTTTTTGTCATAGCGGTAAAGTAATTTGAAAAATAGACCCTCGAGGTTGGTTTTTCAAGTAAATGATTGTTCCATTGTGTAGTTTCAAAAATTCTGAGGCTATAAATAATCCGAGTCCACTTCCCTTTTGTGTTCTAATTTCCTCATTTCCTACACGATAGAATTTGGAAAAAATCTGTTTTTGTTCTTTTTCATCAATACCAATTCCTTCGTCAATTACTTGAAAAACAAAATTGTGATTCTCTTTCTTTGCGATTAACTTAATTATGGAATTTTCATTTGAATATTTGATTGCATTATCAACCAAATTACTAATAACAGTTTCAATCATAAATAAATCAAACCGAACTGAAATATCAGGGAAATCAACCAATTCAATTCGATTATTGGGAAAACGTTTTTTAAATTGACTTAGTAGTAGTTTTAAAAAATGATTTATTTCAACATATTCTTTAATAGGCTTAATTTCCTGGCTTTCTACTCTCGCAGCATTCAGAATATTATCAATTAATTTTTCTAGTCTCTCATTTTCGATAATCGCTTTGGATAACAGATCCAATCGTTGTTCTTCATCCAAATTTCGTTTTTGAATGGTTTGAAGATATAGTTTATTGGATGCAATGGGAGTTTTTAATTCGTGCGTAACAGAGAGCAAGAAATTGTTCTGACGTTGAGAAAGTTCAAACTCTTTACGAACTGAGGACCTAATTTTCCACAATCCTAAAAATAATAGGACTAAAAAAACAGCCCCCTCACCAACAATCATGGTGATTCGTTTTGATATTACACCTGTGTCATCACCCGTTGCTTGGGTTAATTCAATTAAATGAAAACCCCACCAAAGAAATTGCAGAACAACGTACAAGCTCAAAGCATAAAAGAAAAATGTAGTCTGTTTTTTCAAATTAAAAATTGTTCATCAAAGTTACGAAAATCGATTGGGTAAATAAAGCACAAATTTGTCAAAGAAACGAGTCTAAATAACAAATCTTAATTGTACTTTTCTGTTTTTCTTTGTAATATTCGCACTATTGAGATTAGATACAATTATCATTTGTATATTTAACAAAAATGAAATCAGAACCAAACATTAGTGAGATTATTCGATTATTGAGAGAATCACGAAGATTTTCACAAAAACAGCTAGCAGATAAACTTGGAATAACGCAACAAGCTTATTCAAATTTGGAGAAAAATCCAGAAAGAATGACCTTAAGTCGGCTAAAAGAAATTGCTAAAATATTACAAGTTGAATTAATCACTTTGTTGGGAGAGGAAGATACTTTTATTCAACAGAACTTTAATCAAACTGGAGGTAATGCTGCAACGCAGATGAATATTACGCCACCGAGTGCCGAACATGATGTTTATGAAAAGCTTGTTTCAACGTTGAAGGATGAAATCGCTTTTTTAAGGGCGCTACAGATGAAGAATAAATGATAATTATGATCCTTTGTATGAAAGCAAAAAAAGAGGCTACTGTGACATAGCCTCTCAAGTATTTTAGATTACATTGGTATTAAACCAAACCTTGATCAATCATAGAATCTGCTACTTTTACGAATCCAGCGATGTTTGCACCTTTTACGTAATCGATGTTACCATCATTGGTCTTTCCATATTTCACACATGCCTCATGAATAGATACCATAATTCCGTGTAAACGCTGATCAACTTCTTCTGAAGACCAAGACAAGCGCAAGGAATTTTGAGACATTTCCAAGCCCGATGTTGCAACCCCTCCTGCATTAGATGCTTTTCCTGGAGAAAAAAGAACCTTGGCATGTTGGAAAGCTTCAATTGCTTCAGGAGTTGAAGGCATATTTGCACCTTCTGCAACGCATTTTACTCCATTTGAAATCAATATTTTAGCCTCATCACCATTCAATTCATTTTGTGTTGCGCAAGGAAGTGCAATATCTACTTTCACCTCCCAAGGACGCTTCCCAGCAACAAATTTAGCAGAAGGATATTTAGATGCATATTCTGAGATTCGACCTCTTTTTACATTTTTCAATTCCATTACATACGCCAATTTAGTAGCATCAATACCATCAGCGTCATAAATATAACCTTCTGAATCAGAAAGAGTAACCACTTTAGCTCCTAGTTGAGTCGCTTTCTCACATGCATATTGAGCAACATTACCAGATCCTGAAACAGCAACTATTTTACCGTTAAATGAATCATTTTTTGTCGCTAACATTTCTTTAGCAAAATAAACAGTCCCATAACCAGTTGCTTCTGGACGAATCAAAGAACCACCCCAGTTACGCGCCTTACCAGTTAATACTCCTGTAAACTCATTACGAATTCTTTTGTATTGTCCGAACATGTAACCGATTTCACGACCACCTACACCAATATCTCCAGCAGGAACGTCTGTATCAGCTCCAATGTGACGGCATAATTCGGTCATAAAAGATTGACAAAACTTCATTACTTCATTATCAGATTTACCTTTTGGATCAAAATCTGAACCTCCTTTTCCACCACCCATTGGCAATGTGGTAAGTGAGTTCTTAAAAATTTGCTCAAATCCCAAAAACTTCAAAATGGAGAGATTAACACTTGGATGAAAACGCAAACCACCCTTGTATGGTCCAATTGCAGAGTTGAATTCAACTCGGTAACCACGATTTACCTGAACATTACCATTGTCATCCAACCAAGGAACGCGGAAAATAATAGTTCTTTCCGGTTCAACAATGCGATCCAAAATTTTGGCTGCTTTGTATTTAGGCGTTTCTTCGATAACCGGAATAACTGCTTCAGCTACTTCTTGAACAGCTTGAATAAATTCGGGTTCCCCACCATTTTTTGCTTTAACGCGCTCCATGAAGGCGTCAATTGATGCTTGATATTTACTTGACATACGTGATTGATTTTTAACGTTTCGAGGCAAAAGTAATTAATTTTTAAATGTAAAAACATCTTAGGAAATAAAAGTAATTTCTTGATGACTGAATATTTTACATTACCTTTGTAAACATGAGATTAGTAAAGGAAATCCCACATGAAAGATACCGAATAACTGTGCATAATTACAATGCAAAGTATTTGGTAAAAATTGAACTTGGGCAATTTGAACAAATCTTTAAAATAAGTGAAACTGATGTCTACTCCTTAGATGAAATCGATAAAATGCTTACCCCAGAGTTACTTTCAAATACCCTCGTGCGTTTTGTTCAAATGCGAGAAGATTGGGAAAAAGCATTCCAATTAAAAAATGTCCAATAATTATTATTTATGAATAAACCATTTTATATCCTATTAATTTTGTCAGTTGTAATTTTTAGCTGCTCAGATAACAAACCAAAGCCCTCTACAACACCAAAAGTTGAGTCCCGCGATATGAAGGGATTAAAAATTGCTTTTTATAATAGCGATTCATTGAAAGAGAAGTTTATTTTTTTCAAAGAACAAGATTCTATAATGACGTCCAAACAAAAATCATTCGAGGCCGAACTTCAAAAAAAACAAGCTGAGTTCGACGCTTTTATTTCAAAAAATGAAGGCCTCATGAAACAAGGTTTACTAAGTGAAAACGAGCAAATTGCTTTATCTCAAAAAGCACAAACGATGCAAAAACAAATAGCAGAATTTCAACAAACACAAGGTCAGGCCTTAGAAAAAGAGGCCATTGACAAAATGACTGTAATGGGAAATAAAGTGGAGAAATTCGCGAAAGAGTTCTCTCAAAAAAACAAAATTGACATCTTACTGATTCATGGAAAAGGAGGCCAAATTGGTTTCATTGAATCTACTATGGATGTTACCAATGAGTTTGTTAACTATCTTAACGAAAAACAAGCTGAAATTGCTAAAGACTTGAAGTAACATGTTGCTTTTTCAACAAAAACTGAAAGAAAACATAGCCGAATACATACTTTACATGTATCAAATAGAGGATATTATTCGAGCGTTTCAATTTGATTTAAACAAAATAGTTGAACATACCGTGCATTCAATCACTCAGAGCGAAACAGAAATAAACGAATATCGAATTTGGTATCAGGGAATTATTTCTCAAATGAAAGCCCAACGAATAGAACAACAAGGTCATTTAGCTGAAATCCAAGATATTGTTATTGAATTATCTTACTTACACAATACCTTATTAACTATTTACAATGACGAAAAGTATAAAATGCTTCTCGAACAAGCTACCCCTTTAATCGAAGAGTTTAAATCCAAATCTAATTTAAAAGACAAAAACAACGTTGAACTTATATTACATGCAATGTACATGAAATTGCTCATGCGTTTGAAGAAACAAGAAATTAGTTCAGAAACCGAAGAGGCTTTTGATGCGATGCGTATCTTATTAGCCTATCTTGTTAAATCATATCATGAAATGAAAAATGGAACTCTAAGTTTTTTAAATAATTGAAACATTGCAAATTATGCAAATAAAATGAGGGCCTCAATGAAGAATATCGAAAGTATTTGAAGCAAATCCTTTAAAAGAATAAGTTTCATTTTCCTTCGCTGATTCAACGTAAATTTTAAATGGATTATCATCATTACTATATTCAAAAGAGTAGCCATAAAATGTGTTCCCGGCATGACGACATGCATTAAATAATGCAAATTTGAAATCATCAATTTTACATTTTTTTGCTTCTTTAACAAAATCCTTAAATGTTAGCTTTGAGTTGCTTAAATACGGTTTAAGTTGATTAAAAATTATTTCATCGTTTAGTTTAGCGCAAGCCATAAAAGCCATCGATACAGCATATGGACTGGAGGAAACAATATTGTCTACAAAATATTTGTAAAAGTCTCTTTCTGTACCATTAATAACAATGTAATGAACTGTTCCAATGCCGGAAATGTCAACCCGCAAATTATTAAAAACTTCTGGAAGATTGATTTCTAATTTATTTGTGCTCGACTTTTTTGTTACCGATCCTGTATTGGCAATGTTGTTCGAAGAAATTTCTGTTTTTTCTTTTTCAAACTTTACAAAAGGATAACTTAAACTACTTCTTGAAACAGTTGAGACATTCAATGATTTTGAAAATTGAATAGTGAATTTATCTTTAGCAAATTGAATAGGGGAAGTTTTATCTATATACTTAAGCCTCTCAATCGCACCATCTTCAATATTTGATATGTATGCTTGATTCATAAAATCATACATGGTTTTCTTATTTTCAATGATATCATCCTTTTCCCTGTCACCCGTGCTGAAGTGTGAAATAAACATTTCTTCTGGATTTTTTAAATACCAATTTGAACCTGGACTATCATTCCACGTGATATCAAGAACTTTTGCTTCCTTTTCAATTTCAACTTGATTCCAAGCATGACTATATCCAGAATAAAAAATATCATAAATACTATTGCGAACTGCACCTGTAGTGTAGGCTGTATTTACACCTGCTCGTATCATTAAATCTTTATAAACTCTCGAATATCCTTCGCATACTGCTTCTCGTTCTTTACCGAAAACTAATCCTTGTATATTTCCTTGAGATGTGTCTCCTCGATTGTATTTAAATCGATCCATTACAAATTGTGAAATAGCATCTGACTTTTCGCGATCACTTTGGGCTTGATAGGTCAATGCCGCACAAAGACAGTCAAGATCTTGTGGATTCATACAACGTTCGCCAATATATAATGTTGAATCGAAAGGAGAAACCAACCATGATAAATTCAATCGTTTATCATTTGAGGGATTTATGACGGCTTTAAGGTTAAACATTCCAAATATTTTATTAGGATAATAAATGCCTTTTTTAAAGAATAATCCATCTAATTTCTCTTGTATTTCTTCAATGTCAAAACGTGATTTTTTAAGTGCCTCTCCTTTCTTTTCAATGGCAAAAGAAATTGTATCATTTTTTATTATTTCATATGCATTAATGTTGTGACTATTTATTCTGATTTTCCCTTTTTGAATTGAATAAGTCGTTGATATAAGAGTTGATTTATTAATTCCTTCATTATTGTAAATGAGATAATGCAATTGATTGTTATATCCCAATTTCAGTATAGATAAAGAAGTATTATTATCGTGGAAAATGTATCCATATTTCACATTAAAATTTTCATTTTTTGGAACGAAATATGGAAATGGATTGTTTTGCGCAAGTGCCATTGAGTAACAAAACAAGGATAAGAAAAAACCTGTTTTCATAAGTTGAATTTTAGAAGTAATCCTTATTTCATATGTCATTTAACTCTAACAGCAAAAACTGTTACATATCGAGTTAATAAGTTTTACAAATGAATCATTTCAAAATGAAATTAAATTCATTAATAATTTTTATGATTTTTTTTGAATTGAAAATTTGGAAAATAAAATTTTCATTGCAAATCTTTGTGACAAGAATCACAAGCGGTGTTTCAAATTTTATAATGAATGAGGTAAGAGACAGGCTCTGAGACCCTCTGGCAACCAACTAAAAGTACTGAATAATTATTCTGTATTGGAAAACCGGTGCCAAATCCTGATTCCAATGTTGGAAGAATATGAAAAATGAAAAAATGAAAAGAAAATTTTTATTTATTATCACCACAAAATCAAACTTTCAAAGTTTAAGTTCATCATTTTTAAGAGTGTGTTCTTGCTGCTGTATGTGCTGTTGTTGCATGTGCTGCTAATTGATCCTAATTTATAGGCTTTTATGGCGGCTCAGTTTCCAGGGCCCGGACTTCCTGTATTCGCCAACTCAAGCATAATTAATCATTTTTATTTAATCTAAAATCAAAAAGTATGTCAACAAAAAATTATCGATTTGAAACCCTGCAACTACATGCAGGACAAACAGCAGATCCAACAACTGGTTCTCGGGCTGTACCTATTTATCAAACATCTTCTTATGTGTTTAACAACGCTGAACACGCTGCCAATTTATTTGGTCTGCGCGAATTTGGAAACATTTATACGCGAATAATGAATCCAACCACCGACGTATTCGAAAAGCGAATTGCTTCATTAGAGGGAGGCGTTGCTGCGGTTGCAGTTTCCTCTGGCCAAGCTGCCCAGTTCTTGGCATTAAATAATATCCTTCATGCAGGAGATAATTTTGTAACAAGTTCTCATTTGTATGGAGGAACATATAACCAATTTAAGGTTGCATTCAAACGATTAGGAATAGAAGCGCGCTTTGCAGATGGTATAGATCCATTTTCCATCGCTTCACTTATTGATTCCAATACCAAAGCAATTTACTTGGAGGCTATTGGAAATCCTGAATTCAGCGTTGCTGATTTTGAAGAAATCTCACTTATTGCTAAGAAATTTGACATACCCCTTATTGTGGATAACACTTTTGGAGCAGCCGGTTATTTGTTTCGACCAATAGATCATGGTGCTGACATCGTGGTTGCATCAGCAACGAAATGGATTGGTGGTCATGGGAATAGCATCGGTGGAATTATCGTGGATGCAGGAAAATATAACTGGGGAAATGGTAAATTTCCTCAATTCTCAGAACCCGCAGAAGGATATCATGGCCTGAATTTTTGGGAAGTTTTTGGAGCAAATGGTCCGTTCGGTAATATTGCTTATGCTATTCGTTTACGCGTAGAAGGGCTTCGGGATTTTGGCCCATCACTTTCACCGTTCAATGCATTTCTTTTAATTCAAGGTCTTGAAACGCTTTCACTAAGAGTACAAAGAACCGTGGATAATGCACTGGTAATTGCAAAATGGTTAGAGAAAAATGAGTTAGTAGAATATGTAAATTACCCGGGGCTTAAATCATCAAAGTACTATTCGAATGCTTCAAAATATCTCTTAAATGGTTATGGTGGTGTTCTAAGTTTTAAATTAAAAGGAAGTGTAGAAGATGCAAATTCTTTTATTAACTCTCTCGAATTAATTTCACATTTAGCCAATGTAGGTGATGCTAAAAGTCTAATAATACACCCAGCTGCCACAACTCATGAGCAATTAACCGAACAAGAACAACGAGCAACAGGAGTTGAACCGGGTTTATTAAGACTTTCCGTTGGAATCGAGCATGTTGAAGATATTATTTCAGATTTAGAGATAGCATTCCAAGTAATTAAATCCAAAATCTTAACAAAGTAAATTTAATTTAAGCCCTCTAGCTAAGAGGGCTTTATAACCTAATTTATTATGTGTAAAAAACAAGTAAAAATTGAGAATTTCACTTTAGAAAGTGGCGTAATTCTAAAAAATGTACAAGTTACCTACCACACTTATGGAACTTATAACAGACTCAAAAATAACGTAGTTTGGATATGTCACGCATTGACAGCGAATAGTGATCCTTATGAATGGTGGCCTAAAGTATGTGGTAAAGATGGCTTTTTTAATGAAGAGGAACATTTTATTATTTGTGCTAATATTTTAGGTTCTTGCTATGGTACAACAGGTCCTTTGACCGAAGATGAAAAAGGTGAATATTATTACGATGAATTTCCACAAATCACAACTAGAGATATGGCAAATCTACATGAAAGAACGCGAATAAAATTGGAGATTGATGAGGTTCATATATTAGTTGGGGCTTCACTCGGAGGACAACAAGCTTTGGAATGGGCAATCATAAATCCAACAATTTTTCATCATCTTATTCTTATTGCGACTAACGCTAATCATTCACCATACGGTATTGCATTCAATGAAAGTCAACGACTCTCAATTGAAGCAGATCCGACCTATGCTTTGAAGAAAAAAAATGGTGGTAGAAATGGATTGATTGCAGCGAGAAGTATTGCTCTATTGAGTTACAGATCTTATGAGGGCTATTTGATTTCTCAACATGAATCAAATTTAGACAAAACAAATTCATTCAAAGCAACTCAATATCAAAGATACCAAGGTGAAAAACTAGCAAATCGTTTCAATGCTTATTCCTATGTTGCTCTATCCAAAGCAATGGATTCTCACAATGTTGGCAGAAATAGAATAAGTATTAAAGCTGCACTTAATCAAATAAGTGCTAAAACTTTAATTATTGGAATTACCTCTGATAATCTTTTCCCTTTGAATGAACAAAGGTTTCTAAGATATCACATTAAGAACTCAATATTTAGAAGCATTTCATCCCGTTTTGGCCATGATGGATTTCTTCTCGAGTATGAGTTACTGATTGAACAATTTGACGATTTTTTAAAATCAAACCAATGTATTGAGAATTATCGAAAAGTATTGGAACAAAAAGATATATTATTTACTGCCTAATGAATAAAATATGAAAACATTAAAAATTGGAATGTTCGGTTTCGGTTGCGTAGGAACCGGATTATTCGAGGTGATTAATAAAACTAAACATTTTCCTGCCATTATCGAAAAAATAGTGGTAAAAAACCCAAATAAAAAAAGAATATATAACAATGTGTCCCTATCCTTTGATCCTGATTTTATTCTCAGAGATAAAAATATTGATGTGGTTGTTGAGCTAATTAATAACAGTGATGAGGCATTTGAAATCGTTAGAGCGGCTATTTGCACGGGTAAACATGTTATAACTGCAAATAAAAAATTATTAGCAGAAAATCTGACAGAATTAATAGAGCTTGCAAGGCAAAATAATGTCTCTTTATTATATGAAGGAGCTGTTGCTGGTTCAATCCCAATTATCAGAAATTTGGAAGAATATTATAACAATGATTCGCTTACGCGTATTGAAGGAATTGTAAACGGAACAACAAATTATATACTGACTCAAGCCAACAAAGGTGTTTCATATCAACAAGCTTTAAAAACTGCACAAGAAAAAGGTTTTGCAGAAGCAGAACCAACTTTAGATGTTGATGGTTTTGATGCAAAGTTTAAATTGGTAATATTACTTAAACATGCCTTTGGTATAAATGTTAAGCCGCACGAAATACCAAATATCGGTATTAGGAATATTAAACCACAAGACATTCTTATTGCACAAGAAAAACTTTGGAGAATTAAACTTTTTGCAAAGTCAATTAAAACCGAAAAAGGAGTCATTGCTTACGTTGCTCCACATGCAATTAATAATTCTCACAGTGCTTTTTACGTCGACGATGAATTTAATGCCGTTATTGTTGAAGCTGCTTTTGCCGATAAACAACTTTTTTATGGAAAGGGAGCAGGGAGTTATCCAACTGCCAGTGCCGTATTATCTGATATTTCCGCACTACAATTAGGTTATAAATACGAATACAGAAAATCAATTGACTCGTCCTTATTCTTGAATCAATCAGACAGTGTAAGAGTTTATGTTGGATCAACTCATTTAGACACTTTAAATTCTATTGAATTTGAAGAAGTCGAAGATCTTTACATTGGAAAGGAATATACTTATCGTATTGGTTTGGTTCACTTCGATGTGTTATGTCAAATTGATTGGAATAATCGAAAAGATCTTTCCATCTTATTTCTTCCGGAAGAAAATGCAAATAATCATGTAAAATTAAGTTACGAATTTTTAGAAAATTAATCCTCATGAATAAGAAATTACACCTGAATGAAAATGTCGTAAGAATAAGTGCTTTTATAACCATGACTATTGGATTAATTGGATTAATCTTTCAAGTCCCGTTACTATTTTATTTTCTGACAATTGATTTTGCGATACGCGGTTTCTTTCAAAAAGGATTTTTGATTTCCATCCTTTCTAAACGATTGGTTAATCAATTAAAACTCCGCTCAAAATCAGTATTTGCCCCACCTAAGTTTTTCGCTGCAAGGATAGGATTTGTATTTTCGATAACGATTGTAATCTGTATGGAATTGAATATTATTTGGCTAAATTGGATTGTTGGTGTTTCCTTAGTTTTCTGTGCTGGTCTCGAATCATTTTTCTCTATTTGTATTGGATGTTACATATTTGATTGGATTTTTGCACCTTTGAAAAATAAACTAGATTGGAATAATAGAAAATAACATGAAACTACAATTTAAACGTATTGAAGAACCCTACGTTTTTGAACTGAATAATCAGGCAGGCGCTAAGATTTTAATAGACGCCAGCGAGGATATTGGTGGAAAAAACAAAAGTTTAACACCTATGCAACTCTTAGCTGGTTCATTGGCTGGATGTATGTCGATTGACGTACTCCTTATCTTGAAAAAACAGAAAATTGAACCTAAAATATTCAAGCTAGAAATTGAAACAACACGCAAAGAAGGACAACCCTCTCCTTTTTCTTCAATTCACCTAGCATTTCATGTAAGTAACGATATTCTTGAGGAAAAACTTGAAAGAGCTATTCATCTATCTAAAGAAAAATATTGTTCGGTTTCCGTTTCTCTTCATCCAGATATCACAATAACACATTCCATTCATTTCGAAAAATGAGTATATTTTTCTTGTAACTTTTCTTTGGTGCAGAGGTTAAGGGGGGGCTATGAAGACTATTTTATTTACACTCGCTCTCACGATTTCAGTTGGTTTCTCGACTGAAAAGAAAATCAATAAAAACGAAGACATTAAGCTCATTCAAAAGTTATCGAATGAAAAAGCTTACGTCATAAATTTTTGCAGAAGTTATGCACCAGAATATGTATCTCTCCTACAAACAAACTATTCATCACCAAACAGTTGGAGTATTACAGTTGGTGGAGTATCAACAAAAGCAAATTTTACAGGCACTTGGGAAGAAATAGTCGATGAATTTGAAAGCATTATTCATGAAACTACTCATGACAAAAACAGCTTTTCAAACATATACGTTGATAATCAGCACTTTTATGAACTAATTGGAGATGAGGCATTTAATCCTCAAAACCATTTTAAATCAGAATTGATTTCAGAATACCTTCCTGTCGATGCTAATGAAAAGATATTTCGATTTACATATATAGAAAAGAATTGCGGTCAAGTATCAAACTTAAAAGGAATATTTGGTCTTATGAATGAATACTCAGCATATCAAAACGGATGTACCGCTGCGCTTATTGCTTACGAAACGGCTTTGAATGAAAATAACACGGAATTAGCGGTAAAATTGTTTAAAGAGGCTTTAGGAACCTATTTTGCATACTATGAATTCAACTCATTCATTGGTGCATATATAAAATATGCCAAAATAAAAAATCCAGACTGCTATCAAAAAATAATGAGTAATAATACTCTTAGAAAAGCATATACTGAAAATACAAAGCGCTTCGAAATATCGCTTCAAAAAATTCAAAATGCCTCCTCCAAATTAAAAACGAATTACAAATTAGTTGAAGACACGTTCAATTATTACGAAAAAAAATATGTCGAATATGCAAAAACGTGTATGAATTCATTTAAAGAAGAACTTACAACTTTTAAATTAAATTAATCTTTCGTTACGAATAATTTAGTTGAGTGATGTTGTTAACATTTATCTGGTAAATCTTTCGATTCAAACCCATCAAGTCAAATTACATTTGTTATTACCTTTACAACAATAATATTAATTCATTAATTACATGAAAGTAGCAGTTGTTGGAGCAACCGGAATGGTTGGAAATGTAATGCTAGAAGTATTAAAAGAACAAAATTTTCCAATTTCAGAATTAATCCCTGTTGCATCTGAAAAATCAGTTGGAAAAACCATAGAATTTATCGGTCGTTCATTCTCAGTTGTTGGACTGCAAACTGCAGTAGGAATGAAACCGGATGTCGCAATTTTTTCTGCCGGTGGTGAGACCTCCTTGTTATGGGCGCCTAAATTTGCTGAAGTTGGAACTACAGTAATTGATAATTCATCTGCGTGGAGAATGGATCCAACAAAAAAATTAATAGTTCCTGAAATCAATGGGCACGAATTATCAAATGAGGATAAAATTATTGCGAATCCCAATTGCAGTACGATACAATTAGTTATGGTAATGGCTCCATTGCATAAAAAATATGGGATTAAAAGAGCCATTGTATCTACGTATCAATCCATTACTGGAACAGGAGTTAAAGCCGTTGAACAAATGGAAAATGAACGAGCGAATCGAGAAGGAGATATGGCTTACAAATATCCGATTGATAAGAACTGTATTCCTCAATGTGATGTTTTTCTGGAAAATGGATACACCAAAGAAGAGATGAAACTAACCAACGAAACCAAAAAAATTTTAGACCCTAAAATTAATGTTTCTGCAACCGCAGTTAGAGTACCCGTTGTCGGAGGTCATTCCGAGGCTGTTAATATTGAATTTGAAAATGATTTTGATATCGCTGAAGTTAGAACAATTCTTGAAAAAACTAGAGGTATTTCACTTCAAGATGACCCAGCTAATTACGTTTATCCTATGCCAAAATATGCCCAAGGTAAAAACGATGTTTTTGTTGGGCGTATTCGACGCGATGAAAGTCAAGCAAACACCTTGAATTTATGGATTGTCGCAGATAATCTCAGAAAAGGTGCGGCAACGAATGCGGTTCAAATTGCAGAATTACTCGTTCAAAAATGCTTGTTGTAATGCCCCAAAAAGTATTAATGGTTTGTTTGGGGAATATTTGCCGTTCACCCATGGCGGAAGGTTTACTTCGACACAAAATCAGAAAATTAAAGTTGCATATTCATACGGATTCCGCGGGTACAGCAGGATACCACATCGGGTCAAAACCAGATCAACGCATGATAGCGACCGCTGCCAATTTTGGAGTTGATATTAGCGATTTAAGAGCTCGGCAATTCAAGGAAGATGACTTTGAAGAATTTGATTTTATCTTTGCCATGGATAAAGAAAATCAACTAAACATGCAAAAATTAGCTTCCAGTGATTTACACCGAGAAAAAGTTAAATTGTTTCTTGAACATGTGAATTATCCCGATTTTACAGAGGTTCCTGACCCATATTATGGAAGTTTAAAAGAATTTGAATTTGTTTTTAATATGCTCGATGAAGCAACGGATAAATTTATAACTGATTTGACCAAAATATAAAGTGTATAATATCACTCTTGAATATCAATTTGAAAAAGAATAACTGAAATACAAAACATGAAAAGAGCGAATTTATACTTAATTCCAAATACTCTCGGAGGAGAATCATTATCTGATATTCTTCCCATCGATGTTTGTCAAACTTCCATTACACTCCGGACATTCTTTGTTGAAGAAATTCGCTCTGCTCGTCGTTTATTACGAAAGATGGATCGTGAATTTCCAATAGACGATTGTACATTTCACATAATGGGTAAATCAATCAAAGAAAAATTGCCGTTAATTCTATTAGATCTATCCAAACGAGGAGAAAATTTTGGTGTAATATCTGAAGCTGGTTGCCCTGCAGTTGCTGATCCGGGAGCTGAAATTGTTTCTTTAGCGCATGATATGAATATTGAAGTTGTTCCATTTGTGGGGCCATCCTCTATTCTTCTTGCACTGATGGGAAGTGGTTTTTTAGGTCAGCAATTTACTTTTCATGGATATCTCCCTCGGGAGAGGCGCGATCGTATCAAAAAATTGAAAGAAATGGAATCAGATGCTTTCCGACATGGAAAAACTCACATTTTTATGGATACTCCTTTTCGAAATATGCACGTTTTAGAGGATCTGTTAAATGAATTATCTGATTCAACCCATTTATGCATTGCTTATAACCTTACTCTCCATGGTTCATATGTAAAAACATTATCTATATCTGAATGGAAAAAACGTGCTGTGGATATTGCAAAAAAACCTGCTATGTTTCTAATCGGAACAAAACGCTAACAGTTTTCTATTAACTTTTCTTGGAACTTTCTTGTAATATTATTATTTACATTTGCGTATGATTAGCTTGCGTAAACACACCCCAAGATGGGTGATTGTATTACTTGATCTTTTATTGAATCTTTCGGCATTGGCCTTTGCGTATTTGATTCGATTTGATTTGAAAGCAGAATATGCGCAAATTCAAGAAGAATGGAATGTTCTATCTAAATCTATTTTATTTTATATCGTTATAAAATTCGCTGTATTTCAGCTATTTAGAATTCAAAAGGGGCTTGTGCGCTACACCTCTACAGAGGATTTACGAAGAATTTTTCTGGCTGTTGTTACCTGTACATTTATATTCACGATTGCAAGCGTTATTAGAGCGAAATTTTTAGACGGGTACTATTTGTTTCCTAGTTCTATTTTAGTGATGGAATTTTTAGTCAGTTTTGCCTTTACAGTTGGAAGTCGTTTCATCGTTAAACTGGTCTATTTGGAAGCAACCAAAGATAAATCTGAAAAAGTAAATGTTTTAGTTTATGGAGCAGGTGTATCAGGTCTTATTACCAAACGAACCATTTCCAAAGACCGGTTAATAAACCAAAAAATTGTTGGATTTCTGGACGACAATAAAAAATTACACAACACACGATTGGAAGGAACACGGATTTATTCACCAGATAAGCTTGAAGAATTAGCTCGTGAATTTAATCTTAAAACACTGATTATCGCAATCCAAAATCCGGAAACTGAAAATATTAATCGGGTGGTTGAAAAATGTTTAATTCTGGGCATTACTGTTCAAAAAGTACCAAGACCAAAGAGCTGGATTAATGGTGAATTTTCATCTAAACAACTTTCTAAAATCAATATCGAAGATTTATTAGGTAGAAAACCTATTCAACTAGATCAGGCAAAAATTTCAGCTGAATTGAATGGAAAAGCAGTTCTCGTAACAGGAGCAGCGGGATCAATTGGAAGCGGTTTAGTAAAGCAAATCAGTAATTACAATCCAAAAACTATTGTTTTATTAGATCAAGCTGAGTCTGCTTTGTACGATTTACAGCAAGATTTGAATTCTCGAGGCTCCAATTGTCCATTTGAAATCGTTATAGGTGATATTCGAAATTATAATCGTCTAAAACGCGTCTTTGAATTTTATAAACCGGAATATGTATTTCACGCTGCTGCTTATAAACATGTTCCATTGATGGAGAATAACCCTTCGGAAGCTGTTTTGACAAATGTTCAAGGTACAAAAAATTTGGTGGATTTATCCATTGAATTTGATGTTTTAAAATTTGTAATGATCTCCACAGACAAAGCGGTAAACCCAACCAATGTTATGGGTGCATCGAAAAGAGTAGCTGAAATCTATGCGCAATCCAAAAACACACTAGGAAAAACTAAATTTATAACTACACGATTCGGAAATGTACTAGGCTCGAATGGATCTGTTATACCATTATTTCAAAAACAAATTGAGCAAGGAGGTCCACTTACAATAACAGATGAAAGAATTACACGGTTTTTCATGACCATACCCGAAGCTTGCCAATTAGTTTTGGAGGCCGGATCAATGGGTCAAGGCGGGGAAATCTTTGTTTTTGATATGGGTAAATCAGTTAAAATCATTGATTTAGCAAAAAAGATGATCCAGTTATCGGGACTCGAACTAGGGAAAGATATTGAAATAAAAATAACCGGTTTGCGTCCTGGAGAAAAACTATACGAAGAATTATTGGCTTCGGAAGAAAACACGGTTCCAACACATAATCCACAAATTTTAATTGCTAAGACGAAGGAGAATAATGAAACTCAAATCAATGCCATAGAGGAGTTGATTCAACTTTTTGAAACACAAAAAAATGATCAAATTGTTGGAAAAATGAAAGAAATCGTTCCGGAATACATTAGTAATAATTCAGAATTTGAAAAACTCGATACGAAATGATTTCTCCTGCTAAAATCCAAGTACGTTTCGCTGATCTTGACGTCATGGGTCATGTAAACAACTCAGTGTATCTCAGTTATTTCGAAATGACACGCGTTCATTATTTCAAAGAATTGGTAGGTGAAAATTGGGATTGGCGAAAGGAAGGTGTTCTTTTGGTTCGAAATGAAATTGACTACCTAAAACCTATTCTTCTCAACCATAAGCCTGAAATTTATATGTCTCTTGATAAAATTGGTGAAAAAAGTATTAGTCTCTCGTATGAAATTAAAATTGAAAACGAAATTTTCACTAAAGGTAAATCTGTTTTAGTTTGTTTTAATGCAGATGCAGGAAAAACGATTCCTGTTCCCCCTGCCATGATTCAGGCATTACAGCGATTAACCTAAAATATCGGATTTTTTTCGAACTTTACACGACAAATCTTATTCTATGTCTCGAATTGTTACACTCACTGAATTTATCCTTAAAAACCAAGCTCATTTTCCCTTTGCGACGGGAGAATTGTCCCGTATACTAAATGACATTGCTATTGCTTCCAAAATAGTTAGTAGAGATGTTCGACAAGCAGGATTGGTTGATCATATTTTAGGCGCTCATGGTGAAGTCAATGTTCAAGGTGAAGAACAGCAAAAATTGGATGTGGTGGCTGATGAAGCATTCATACGCGCATTTGAATTGGGTGGAGAAGTTTGTGGAATTGCATCTGAAGAAAATAATGATTTTGTCGCTTTTCAATCTGAATCCGCAAAAAATGGAAAATACGTTGTATTATTCGATCCTTTAGATGGCTCAAGCAATATAGATGTAAATGTCTCCATTGGGACCATTTTCTCCATTTATAGACGAATTTCTCCTGTTGGCAACGAGGCAACTCTTGAAGATATGTTACAACCCGGAACAGCACAAGTGGCAGCAGGCTATGTGTTGTATGGTTCTTCTACAATGCTGGTTTATACAACAGGAAAAGGTGTGAATGGCTTTACATTAGATCCTTCAATTGGTGAATATTGTTTATCACATCCAAATATGAAAATGCCTGAAAACGGACGTTTGTATGCCATGAATGAAGGAAATATTTTTGAATGTGAAGAAGGTTTGAGAAAATACATTAAATATTGCCAAAGCCGCGAAAATCAAACAGGAATGCCTTATTCTGGACGATATATTGGCTCATTAGTAGCAGATTTTCACCGTAACCTCATAAAAGGTGGAATTTATATTTATCCCGATGTTTTAAGCGCACCCGAAGGAAAATTACGTTTGTTATATGAGTGTAATCCTTTAGCTTTCATTGCTGAACAAGCAGGAGGATTGGCAACTACAGGTCGAAAGAGAATCATGGAAATCAAACCGGAACGTTTACACCAACGCGTACCATATTATGTTGGTTCTAAGACAATGGTGGAAAAAGCTATGTCATGTTTGGGTGAGTAATAAATTCACTCCCTTCAAATAATCGTTAAAATTTTATATTCCATTTGATTAAACTGAAAAGCATCATTTCGCTTTTTACCAAGCAATCTGTTTCCGAGAGGAGCTTCAGGGCTCAAACAAAAGATAGTTATTCCCACTTCTATTTCAATTTTCCCCAAGGCAATTGCAATAAAAAACCATCCGTTGGTAGTCTCAACTAAGCTTCCAAGACCAATTTGTTTTTGTTCTATTTCAGGATTTATTTTTTTTATGATTTCCTTCATCTGGAATAACTTACCTTTCTGTTTAAGGATTTTTTCCTGTTCCATTTGTATCATAGAACGAGATGTTTCATACTTATCCCCAACAGAACTTTTCGTCTCATTTACAATCGATTGATTTAAATCAGACAAAATAATTTCTAGATCTTGAAGCATTTTACCCACTTTCTCCATGCATTGATGAATGATAAGTTGTTTTTTCATAAAATTCAATTTTTCTGTTCAATAGAACAAATAGACCTAAAAATAAAAAAGCGGACCGAAATCCGCTCTTAATTCTTAAGTGAATATATTTTAATACCTTGTAAAATCACAAATTTTTGTGTTTGTAGCTGCCTTATAACATTCTAGACTGTCTGATGCTGATAAATACACTAAATAAATAGGTGTGTTTTTTACTGTTGCATAAAGTCTACCATCAGCAGTATTATATTTTGCAGTTATTTTCTTTTTTGGATTATCTGGATTAATAATTATGAACACATCTGGGTTTGAAGTAGATAATATCTTAATGCGCATAATGGTATTATTATTAATAGAAACTGGTGTTGAAGATTGCCAATTCCCAACGTAACTTGTTGACTGAGCAAAGGATTCAGTGTTCAATAAAAAAATAAAGGCAAGAAATGCCATTCCTAAAAATTTTGTGTTTAATGTTTTCATAATCAATGATTTTATTTACTGCAAAAATACAACTAGCATTATTACAAATATTATTATTTTTTAATTGTATTCAAAATATTAAGTGTTTCACAAGATTTAAATCTACGTAATTACTCTTATATTTTTCATTTTTCATTTATATTTTATAATTTGCAACCATTTAAAATTAATATCGTCTAAATACTTACATGACAAATACTTACCGAAATATTATGCGATTAGTTATTTTGTTTTTATGCATTATTTATTCGAAACCTGTTTTTAATCAATTATTGATTTCAAACCAAGGGGGAACAGCAACAGCAGTAGTTACTGCAATGGTTGGAGGTGGACTCACTGTTAGTAATGCTACTATCAATTGTCCTTCTACTGCGTATGGAACATTCACGAATGGTGCATCAACCAATATAGGCATTCCTTCGGGAATTGTATTAACAACTGGAAATGTGAATGCTCTTAATGGTGCGGGAAGTACTTTTTGGAGTACAGATAACCCAGGTGGAAATTGCAGTGATGCTCAGCTCGGAAGTTTAGAACCACTAGCAGATTACGATTGTTGTATTCTTGAATTTGATGTGACTCCATCATGTACAACTTTGCAGATTCGTTTTGTATTTGGTTCGGAAGAATATCCTGAATGGGTTAGTTCAGGATACAATGATGCTTTTGGATTTTTTGTTTCAGGACCAAACCCATCTGGAGGAAATTACAATAATACAAACGTTGCGACCTTACCAAACAATACGACTATTGTTAGTATTGACAATGTTAATGCTAATACAAATTCAGCATATTATATAAATAATTCTACAGGTACATCGGTTGTATTGGATGCTTTTACGACCGTACTTACTCGAAATGTGACTGTAACTCCCTGTCAAACGTATCATTTTAAATTAGCTATTGCTGATGCTGGTGATGGAATATTTGATTCTGGTGTATTTATCGACTTTTTAGATTGCCTCAATTCAGTTTCAGCTACTACATCAACAACCCCAGCTGGTTGTAATGGTAACGATGGTACGGCAACTGCCAATGTAACAGGCGGCTATCCTCCATATACGTATTCATGGAATACAGTGCCGGTACAAACTACTGCAACCGCTACAGGATTAGCTCCTGGAACATACACGGTTACGATTGATGATGCGGGTGCTTGTACGAATCCCATCACTCAAACTGTTACAGTAGCAAACGGGTCTTCCGCTACTGCGCCTATTTTTACTCAGGTCGCTCCAATTTGTTCTGGAGGCAGCTTTACCTTGCCCACTACATCCAATAATGGAATAATCGGTACATGGTCTCCTGCGAATAACAATACTGCAACAACTACCTATACATTTACACCCAATACCGGACAATGTGCTACGACAACCACGATGAGTGTTACTATAAATCCAACTATTACGCCTGCCTTCAATCAAGTTGCTCCAATTTGTACAGGTGGCTCTTTTACCTTGCCCACTACATCTACAAATAGTATTACCGGAACGTGGTCGCCAGCGATTAACAACACTGCAACAACGACTTATACCTTTACCCCGAACTTAGGGCAATGTGCCTTAACCCAATCGATGACAGTAGCCGTTGGAGCACCTTCGACGCCAACTTTCACTCAGGTTGGTCCGTATTGTTCAGGAACATCCATTCCTGCTCTTCCAACAACTTCAAACGAAGGATTTACCGGAACTTGGGCGCCTGCACTTAATAATACATCCACTGCGACTTACACATTCACTCCTAACGCTGGTCAATGTGCCAATACGCAATCAATGACTGTGACTGTGAATCCACTAGTAACGCCGACTTTTAGCCAGGTTGCACCAATATGTGCTGGCGGTACATTCTCTTTACCTACAACCTCAACGAACAGTATTTCTGGAAGTTGGTCACCTATCATAAATAATACGTCTACAACAAGTTATACATTTACTCCAACGGCTGGACAATGTGCAAACAACCAAACAATGACTGTAACTGTAAATCCTATTCCAACCCTAAGTATTTCAAGTGCAACTATTTGTTCAGGACAATCAGCAACACTTACAGCAACACCTAATTTAACAGGTGGTACTTTTTCATGGGATTCCGGAGAGGCCTCAAATACAATTACTCAATCACCCTCAGCAACAACAGTTTATATCGCAACTTACACATTAAATGGATGTACAAGTGAACAGGCTTCCGGAACAATTACTGTAAACCCTGTGCCAACAGTTTCAGTAAATTCATCAACTATTTGTGATGGTGAATCAGCGACATTAACAGCAACAGGTAATATATCAGGGGGAACTTATTCATGGAGCCCAGGAGGATCTACATCAAATACAATAACCATTACTCCTTCAACGACAACAACTTACACGGTAATTTATACGTTAAACGGTTGTTCAAGTGCGCCAAGTTCAGGAACAGTTACAGTTAATCCTATTCCAACTGTAACAATACTTGAAAATCCAACAATATGTCAAGGTCAATCGACTTCTCTCACTGCTTCACCCAATTTACCGGGTGGATCATTTGTTTGGTCACCAGGAAATTTAACTTCTAATCCTATGACGGTTAATCCTAATACGACAACAGTTTATGCGGTAGTTTATACCTTAAATGGCTGTACAAGTAGCCCTGCGAATTCAACCGTTACTGTTAATCCTAATGTTCCTGTAAACGCTGGAGAAGACGTAACCATTTGCGCAGGAGAAAGCGTAATATTGACTGGTAGTGGAACCCCAAGTATTGAATGGTCAAACAATGTGGTAGATGGACAAGTATTCACGCCAAGTCAAACAGAAATTTATGTTGTAACTGGAACAAGTGCGAATGGCTGCATCACAACCGATAGTGTAGTCGTTAATGTGAATCCTTTACCTGTAATATCAGCTGGAAATCCTCAAACTGTATGTGTTGGACAACAGGTTACCTTATCAGGGAGTGGTGCCGGATCTGGAGGAACCTATTCATGGGATAATGGTGTACAAAATGGCCTTCCATTCATGGTTAACTCAACCCAAACTTACACCTTGACCGGTACAGATGCAAACGGCTGTGTTGGCCAATCGCAAGTTATCATTACTGGACTTCCACTACCAGACGCGATATTTTCACCAGACGTAACTACCGGAGCGATACCATTAACGGTAAATTTTACCAATACAAGTACGAATGCAACTTCCTATAGTTGGGATTTTGGAAATAATAACGGTACGAATACAAACTCATTGGTGGCTACTTCAGCTACCTACTCGACAATTGGAGTTTACACAGTTTGGCTCGTTGCTTCAAATGGCTATTGTGAAGATTCAACCTCGGCAATCATAAATATCAATCTTCCTCCTTGGTTATTTGTTCCAAATGTATTTACACCAAATGAAGATGGTGAAAACGAAACATGGATGGTTCAAACTGAGAATATGGCAACAATTGATTTGATTATTTTAAATCGTTGGGGAAATGTCATGGCAAAAATAGAAGATTTGAATGGTGGATGGGATGGTAAAACGTCAGATGGATCTGATGCTACCGAAGGAACATATTTTTATAAATACACGGCGAAAGCTATCAATGGTGAAGAGTTTTCAGGACATGGATTCTTAACGCTCATTCGGTAATCAAGTATTTGCGAAATAAAGTAGAATAATTGCAGAAATTGCGCAAAGTAATCCAATGACTTTCTGTTTAGAAGCCAATTCTTTAAACGCAATAAATCCTAGTAATGCAGAAATGATAACGATACTCACATTTACAATTGCGAGAACTGTCGAATCACTCCAACCTGTTGTTGAGTAGGCTGAAATTAAAAGATAAATTGAAAAGTAATTTGGAATGCCTAAACAAATTCCCGCTACAATATTTTTTCCGGAAACACTAGTTTGTTTTCTGATTATTGATTGCGATAGCAAAATAGCCCCAAATAACCCTGCTATTCCAAATCCGATAGCTGAAAACAAGGATGCTGATAAATCTGTCAAATGATATTTTTGAACAAAATTTAAGGCATAATCAAGCAAACCACTACCAAAAAATAATACCAGCAACATCCAAATAGATTTGGTTTTCGAAGAATCTGAAGAATCAAATGAAACCAACAATACACCTAGGACAGCCATCAAAATTCCTAAAATCTTAATCAATCCAAATTCTTCCCCTATTCCAATAAAAATAGCACTAACAGCCATACTCATTTTAACTGAAACGGAAGTAAGTGCTACACCGTTCAATTGTGAGCTTTTTCCCATTAACACAAACAATGAAATGAATAGAACGCCAGATATCAACGCCCAGATCATCCAATCATTGTTTTCGATAGCCTTATACGACCAAGTATTTCCATATAACCCAAAACCACAAATGCAAGCCGTAAAATAATTGAATACAATTGCTTGAAATGTGTCTATTCCAAATTTTGGGAATAGTTTAAAGAGTATAAAAATGAAACTTGAGAATACAATTGCTCCGATTAATTCAATCATTTTCGATAATAATAATAGATTGTGTCTTCTCCGAATTTTTGCACATCACTTGGAACCTTACTAATCAAAGGGGCACGAACTCCGTCTTCAAATTTTTTATCCCCCACAATTACCCGTGCTTCATCCCAAACGTTATCAACGATAAAATACTGAAGTGTACGACTTCCTCCCTCAACAAACACTGATTGAATTCCTCGATTATATAACTCTGTCAAAATATTGGAGGTACTTGTTTCAGGTATTTTCACCCACTCAACATTATTATTAGTATGATTTTTAACACGGTTAAAAATGATAGTAGGGGCATCTTTCGAAAAAATGTTCATGTCATTTTTCAATTGAAGCTGACTATCAATTACGATGCGAATGGGATTTTTACCATGAAACTCACGAACTGTCAACGAGGGATTATCATGTAAAATTGTATTCCTTCCTACCAATATTGCATGTTCTTGAGAGCGCCACTTATGAACTAGAGCTTTTGTTTCAGGGGCAGAAATCCAGTTAATTCCAGTTTTATTATCGAGTCTCGAACGATCTAGAAATCCATCCAAAGTCTGAGCCCATTTCAGAATCACGAAGGGACGTTGCTTCTCGTGAAAAGTAAAAAATCGCTTGTTTAATTTTTTACATTCTTCCTCTAAAACTCCTGATATTACCTCTATTCCTGAACGTTTTAATTTCTCAATTCCTTTCCCCGCAACCTTTGGATTTAGATCCATACAACCGATCACAACCTGCTTCACTTTCAGTTGAATTAATAAATCCGCACACGGTGGGGTTTTACCAAAATGAGAGCACGGTTCCAATGAAACATAAACGATAGCGCCTTCAATTTCTTCTTTATTAAGAATAGATTCAACAGCCTCCACTTCTGCATGCGCTTCACCGGCTTTTTTGTGATACCCCTCACCTATAATTCGATTATTTTTTACAATTACGCATCCCACCAACGGATTTGGAAAAACATAACCTCCACCCAATTGAGCCAACTGGATGCATCGCCACATGTAGGTTTCGTGGGTCATGTTTAATTAATTATTCAAATTCTATCAAGACTGCGCCCTTGTCAACAACAGCACCAAGCTCTACTTGAATATTTTTTACAATACCCACACCATCCGCTTTCAAAACATTTTCCATTTTCATTGCTTCCAAGGATAAAATAGAATCACCAACCTGAACTTCCTGACCAGGTTCTACAAACAACTGTAAAATTCGACCCGGCATGGGAGCTTGAAGTTCTTTGATTCGTTTCACTTTGGGTTTATCCATTCCCAAAGAAGCAATTAAATCATCTAATTTCCCTTTGCGCTTTATATCATATACTGCATGATTAATCTTAATCTTCAATCGATTATTTTCCAAATCATTCTCTAAAACTTCGCCATGAAAACTCTTTCCATGATATTCCAGCGTGAAAAATTGATGATTTTCCCAGATTAAAGATGCTCCTTTGGTAGTTTGAATAGATTTGCCGTTGATTGACCACATGGTTAATAAATTTTAATGCAAAGTAAATAAATCCAATGTTAATAATATTACTTTTTATTGAAATAAGGCGCTTTTTCAATTAATCCCAATCTATTCCTACTACTAGTTTTAAGTAATGTCCATAAAATCAAGCATTCTAAAAATATGATATTTGGTAATGTGATAATCGAAAAATAATCATTGTATAAATTCATATTTCATACCTTTGATCTATGAAAAGAAGCTTCGTTGTTACAGCAGGTGGAATAGGAAAACGAATGGGTTCAGAAATACCAAAACAATTCATTGAAATTCAAGGGAAACCCATTTTGATGCACACTTTGGAAAATCTTTATGCTTTTGCTTCTGATGCACAATTTATCTTGACCTTACCCTCTGAATGGTTCTCCTATTGGAACGATTTAATAAAAAACAAGAAATTCACAATCCCCATTGAGCTCGTTGAAGGGGGTAAAGAAAGATTTCATTCTATTCAAAATGCATTGAAAATTGTGAATGGAGACGTTGTAGCAATTCACGATGGTGTTCGACCTTTTGTTTCTCATACGACACTACAAAACTTATTTGAAAAAGTGTCTTCGCATAAAGCTGTGATACCAATTGTTTCAATCAAAGAGAGTTTGAGAGAAACCGTTGGCGATTATTCGAAACATGTCCAAAGAGAAAAATTCAAAATCGTCCAAACACCCCAAATTTTTCAAACTGAAATTATCAAATCCGCATACACTCAAACATTTTCTCCCGAATTTACAGATGATGCATCCGTGGTTGAAAAATCAGGAACTCGAATTGAATTAGTTGAGGGGAACAATGAAAATATTAAAATCACTACTCCGGAAGATTTAAACTTAGCACTCTATTTCATTTCTTTAAATTGTTAATAAAATAAAGACTCTCCATTTGTAAAGTGATTATTAAACCAACAACTGCTCGTAAAAACCTCCTATTTTCTCAGAAACATCGATAAAGTGCAATTCCAAAATCCAATGGCGCGCATTCCCATTTTCATCGGGTGCGAAAAGGTCCAAGTTATTCAATGGATGAATATATAACCCATTATTACCAGATTCCAGTTTTTCATGTGGGAATTCACCTACCAAGTGTCCTGAGATTTCTCCTCCAAACTCCCAGCCACATTCGTTTGCCTTACCAACTGCATAGTGATACAAGTCACAAGCTCTCATTTCCGAATGAGCTAGAAACCAGTTTTTTGTTTCGAGCCAGGCCTTTTCAATATCATTCTTTAATTTGAGTTTTTTTTCATTATTTCCTAGTACATAAGTTCTACCCAAATCAGCTTCCCATTTTTGGATAATTGGACCAAAGTCAAAAAATAGAATATCATCGGATTCAATAACACGATTTGGTGGATTTTCCTTGTATGGATATAACGTATTTTCTCCGGACCTCACAATTCGTTTGTGCCAATGTTTTTCTATTCCAAAAAGCTCCTGGGCTAACTCATGAATTTCCTCATTTAATTCCAACTCTGTTTTACCTGGTTCAATTAATCCTCTATTTTCAACCTCATCAAAAAGTTGAATGGCTATTGCTTCGGCCTTAATTAATTTGTGCTTAATTTCGTCCATGGATTTATGATGTAAAAGTATAATTCAAAATTATTCCTTTAATACGGTCATTTGTTGAATTTTATCCCCTTCAATTTCATAAATCATAACCATTTCAATTGGTTCCATTTTGCCTTTCCGACCAACAATTAATTCATGATCAATTACTTTATTACCAATAATAGCTCGATGTACAATGGAAGAATGAAGGTTTGGAGAAGCTTCAAATAATCTCGCATAAAGATCCCTAATCTTTTCCTTTCCGTGTGCGATTGGGATTTCATTTCCAAAAGAATAAAGTACGATACTATCCGAAAAAGAGGTCATAAAGCTATCGATATTTCTTTGGTTGTAATACATTAAATTTTCCTCAACTACTTCTACAATACTTTGCTTCTTTTGTGAGAAAAGAAATTCTGAAGGTACAAGAAAAAGTATTAAGAAAAAGATAACAAGTCGCATAGAGTTTATGTTAATTTTATTTAGATTTTTTAGATTGCTTGAAGAATTCGAAATAAACACCACAAGTGAGAAAATCTCGACCTGTTTCATCATTAATTTTATAGTCGAATTGCTGGAGATAGCCTAATTGGAACGATAAATACGAAGATACTTTATAATTACAAGTAAATTGAAGACGGTTTCTTTCGAAATAAGGTTCATTATTAGTAAAAAACAGCTCATTATAAACCCCTAATTGCAGAGCCTTACCTTTTATTTTAAGAGCAGAATAATTTAATCCTAACCTATATCGAAATCTATTACGGTATCCATAACTTGTAAATCTCAACTCAGCGCGATAACGCTGTTCGATTTTAAATGTGCCTATTGTTTGTAAAAGAGTGACTTGGGGCCAAATACGGAGTTCATCATTGTTTTTCGGTATTACAAAATTTCCGCCCTCCTTGTAGGTTTGATAACTTCCTGCTCCCAAAGTCAGATTGATATTTTTATTTGGTTTGTAGTTAAATCCTCCCTTACATTCATAATAGTGAAAATTATCATAGAATTTTAATGATCGTATTTGACCTTCTGTGAAAATACTCCAATTGTTATTAATCGTATATTTTATATTCAGGGTATTCCAGCTTCCCAAATCAGAGGTTTGACTAAAAAATAGCGTTTTAATAAAAATTAAATGAAAAAGGAGCAAACTAAAAATAGGAATCTGAAAAATTTGCATTTTATATTAATGTTTAATCGAATTTCATCAAATTTAATTCTACAATAGTATATTTGTGTAATAATTGGACATATTTAATCATTTTTTCTCTATGAAAACGATTTTATTTTTCTTTTTTCTTTGTTTTTTAGGCGGTAACTTCTTTTCGCAAACATTAAAAACCGTCAAAATTGGTTCGCAAATATGGACATCAACAAACTTAAATGTAGCAAAGTTTTCAAATGGTGAATCAATCCCTCAGGCTAAAAACCAATCTGAATGGAAAAAAGCCAATGATGATAAAACCCCTGTATGGTGTTATTACGAATACAAAGCAGAAAATGGAGTAAAATATGGCAGATTATATAATTGGTATGCCGTTTCAGATGCTAGAGGTCTTGCTCCAAAAGGTTATGAAATCCCCGATTCATCTGATTGGAATCAACTTATTAAATATTGTGGAGGAATAATGGTGGCAGGCAAAAAACTAAAAAGTATTTCAGGTTGGTCAAACAAAGGAAATGCAACCGCTCCAAATGGTTTTAATGGTTTGCCAGGAGGTTTTGTAATTCCGGAAGGTTCTTGTCATGGTCTTGGCACATCAGGAGGATGGTGGGCTTCTACAGCAGAAGGAGAAAATTCTGCTACAGTTCGATATTTGGAAGCTGAAAAAAATACTTCAGAGGCCTATCCTGATTTTAAATCATGTGGATTTTCTGTTCGTTGCATAAAACTAAAATAAGTAACAGGTTCAGATTATTCTTGCTACTTCAATAGATTGTGCTAAAAATAAATGAGACATCTTTTTAAAACGATTTTTCATATATCAAATTCACAACACCCGTATTAAAAGACTTCGTCTCGATTAATTTCCATTTTGAATCTTGCGATTTTCCTGAAAAAAGTGGAATTCCTTCCCCAATGATTTTTGGAATTACGGTAATAATTAGTTTGTCAATAAGTCCTTCGTTTAGGAATGCAGTATTCAATTCACCACCACCAACCAACCAGATATCTTTTTTGGCGGTCTTTTTCATTTGCAAAATTACTTTCTTTAAATTATCGTTTATTAAAAAGGTCTCTGGACTTTGAACTTTATATTCGCTATTCTTCGTAACAACATACGTTTTAAAACCTTCATAAGGCCATTCAACACCAAATCCAATTATTTCATCATAAGTCCTTCTCCCCATGATGATCATTTCGGTGTTATTCAGAAGCTCTGCGTATCCGTAATCTCCTTTTTCAGGACTTGGGATAGTAGTTAACCAATCCAAGCGTCCATCGGGACGAGCAATGTACCCGTCAATGCTTTTGGCTATAAACAAAACGACTTTTGGCATAGGGTTTCGAAGATATGATTTATTTACGTCTACCTTGCAAAATCTTTAACAAATTATCGAGATTTTGCCTTTCGCTTCGCGTAAAATCAAGATATTGAAAATCCTAATAAAAAACCCTTACCTAATGATCGATATTTTTTTTGTAGTTCGAACATTATCCAATCCAACAATTGAAAGAAAGTAAATGCCTCTTGGCCAATTCGTTGTTTGAAGAATTAACGAATTTATAGGTTGAAACGATTGAGTGTAAATAATTCCTCCAAAACTGTCAAAAATCTCAATTTCATTGAATGATTTCGTTGAATTAATTTGTAATTGGTTTTCTGAAGGATTTGGATAAATATTGAAATCGATTTCTTCCATTTCATTTAATCCCGTAGCTAAATCTTTAACGCATCGACAAGAAAATCCCGTTGTAACAGTCCCTAAAGACAATCTTTCAATAGTATCTTTCTCAGCCCACAACATATAATGCCAAGCTTGGTTTGTACCCGAAGTTGTTGAAGTCCAGTATATGTAGCGCAACTCCTTGCCATAAAAAATCCCAAAACCATCTCGATCACCACCTGGCAATAAAGAAATTCCACTTGTATTCGTTCCTGCTCCCATTCCTATTCCTGTGCCCAATGCTTTGAGGCCATTAGATCCATTTCCAGCGTTTGCAGTTGACATATTTGCACCTGCGTATGTAATTAAATTTTGCCATTCTTGATCAGTCGAAACATGCCATCCATTCGGACAAAGGCCTTGAGGAGAAGGGCTATAATTCATCAATTCTTGTTGTTCATAGAGACCGCCATATATTGAAAGATTATTTGCATTGTTCTGCTGTGCATATTTTTCAGGGATACCATTATTTGATTGTTGCGAGTGAATTATTCCAAGTGAATCACTCATCACCATCGTTCCATAATTCAAATTTTTTTTAAACCAACAATCGTTACCGATTAATACAGTAGGGTATTTTTGGCCATCTCTTGAATCGAACAAGGTATCTCCACAAGCAAACTGAGCATAGGAATTTTTCACTAACGCCAGTAAAATAAAAAGGATAAATGTCTTTTTCATGATGATTAATTTTAAAGCTATTGTTAAATATAAAATTAATTATTCTATTAAACTGAGGATCAGCTTAATAAAAATTATTTGTAAGAATCGATTAATGAGATATGGGCTGTATTTAAGTTTTTTAAACCTATTTTAAATGCTCATTTAGTGAACGCTCGAATAACGAGATCCTAAAAAATAAAAGTTTTATCTCCTTCTTCCCTCTAAAATTTTCAACACATCATCGAGATTTTTGCCTTTCGCTTTAAGTAAGATTAAATAATGAAAAAGCAAATCTGCAGATTCGTTTAGAAATAGTTCATCATTGTTTCTAAGTGCTTCAATCACCGTTTCTACTGCTTCTTCGCCCACTTTTTGAGCAATTTTTTCAATTCCTTTGGATTTCAAACTTGCCACGTACGAATCATTTCCGCCTTCGGTTAAACGTTGCGAAATTACATTTTCCAAATCGCGCAATACACCAAATCGCGTTTCATGTTCCTCTGACCAACAAGTTTTACTTCCCAAATGACACGTTGGACCTTGAGGTTTTACGCGAATCAACAAGGTGTCGCGGTCACAATCTAATTGAATCGATTCTACATATAAAAAATTTCCACTTTCCTCTCCCTTGGTCCAAAGTCGGTTTTTGGTGCGAGAGAAAAACGTCACTTTTTGTTCTTGAACGGTTTTTTCGTAGGCCTCAGCACTCATATACCCGAGCATCAACACTTGAAGCGTATCTGTATCTTGAATAATTGCCGGAACCAGACCGTCTCCTTTTGTAAAATCTATTGCTTCCATAACTTGCGTATTGCTATGTTTTGTTGACTTAATGTTTCTTTCAATTTCTCTATTTTAATCTCACCAAAGTGAAATACACTTGCAGCTAGTGCAGCGTCCACATTTGTTTTCTGAAAAACTTCTATAAAATGTTCCTCCGAACCACAACCACCGGAAGCAATAACTGGCACTGATACAACTTCACATACTGCTTGTAAAGCTTCCAAGGCAAAACCGTTCTTGGTACCGTCGTGATCCATCGAAGTGAATAAAATTTCGCCAACGCCTCGCTCAACGGCTTCTTGCACCCAATCGAGTAAAGATAACTCTGTTTCTACTTTACCTCCATGAATAAATACCTTCCATATACCATTCACAGGACGAGCGTCAACAGCTAATACCACACATTGGTTTCCAAAAGCCTCCGAAAGTTCGTTGAGTAATTCTGGGCTCTTGACCGCCGAAGAATTCACACTTATTTTATCTGCACCATGCTGCAACAATCGGTAAGCATCTTCAACACTTCGAATACCTCCACCAACTGTAAATGGAATGTTAACCTGCTCGGCAACGCGTTTTACCAAATCGACTAACGTGTCGCGTTTCTCAATCGTAGCTGTAATATCTAAAAAAACAAGCTCATCAGCGCCTTCCTCTGCATAGCGACGAGCTAATTCTACAGGATCTCCGGCATCACGCAAACCGACAAAGTTGACGCCCTTCACGGTGCGACCATCTTTGATATCTAAACAAGGAATGATGCGTTTTTTCAACATGACAATTCAGAAATTTCGTTTAAGGTGATTTTTCCTTCGTAAATAGCTTTCCCAAGCACAACAGCGGGAATTCGGGCTTCATCCAACCCAATTAAATCCTGTTTGCTTGATACGCCACCACTCGCAATGAGGTAAATATCCGGAAAGGCATCCATGATTTCACTATATAAATCAATTGAAGGACCAGAAAGCATTCCATCTTTCGCGATATCCGTGCACAAAAACTGCCGAACACCACAAGTAATGTAATCTTCCATAAAGGTTTTCCAATGAAGTGAACTATTTTCAAGCCAACCGCTTACTGCCAAATATCCATCGCGTACATCAGCACCCAAAATAAACGTTTCACTTCCGTAGCGGTTGATCCAATCTTTCATTGTTTCAGCGTCTTTTACGGCCAAACTACCTATTGTTACCCATTTTGCTCCCGCACTTAGCACGTGCTTCAAATCTGTTTCAGTTTTTATTCCTCCACCAAAATCAATTTCCAGAGAAGTATTCGAACACAAGTTTTCCAAAACTTTCAAATTGATAACTTTTCCAGCTTTGGCTCCGTCCAAATCTACCAAATGCAATCGTCGGATACCAGCATCCTCAAAACGCTTAGCCATAACGAGCGGATCTTTTTCGTATATCTGCTTGGTGTTGTAGTCGCCTTTCGTGAGTCGCACGCATGCGCCATCAATTAAATCTATTGCAGGGATTATGTCCATTATGCGTTTAAAAATCGTTTTATAATAAGATCACCAGCTGTCCCGCTTTTCTCCGGATGAAACTGGCAAGCAAAAAAATTGTTCTTTTCCATCGCTGCTGAAAATGATTGTCCATAATCGCAAACTGCCACCGTGTATGGATTCACTGGTGCATAATACGAATGCACAAAATATACATCCTCGGTCAATCCTTCCATTTTTTTTGAAGTATCCTTTAAGCCATTCCAACCCATGTGTGGAATTTTTACATCACCTTCAAATCGTTTCACAGAAACACCATCGAAAATTCCGAGGCACTTTTGGTTTCCTTCTTCCGTATGTTCACACATCAATTGCATTCCCAAGCAAACGCCAAGAACGGGTTGTTGCAAGGCAGGAATAAATGTATCAAGCTTTGATTCACGTAATTGCTTTAGTGCCGCTGTTGCGTGTCCCACACCTGGGAAAACGACGCGATCTGCAGACAGAATTTCATCTTTGTCGCGTGTCAAAATAGCATCGACTCCTAAACGCTTAAATGCAGATTTCACAGAAAAAACGTTGCCAGCTCCGTAATCAATTATAACCAACTTCATAGTGTTCCTTTAGTACTTGGTAAAATAGCTAATTCGCCGTTACGCTTTTTTGCCATTTTTATTGCTTTGGCAAATGCTTTAAAAATCGATTCAATTTTGTGGTGCTCATTTTGTCCTTCTGCCTTGATATTTAAGTTGCATTTTGCGCCATCGGTAAACGATTTAAAGAAATGGTAAAACATCTCTGACGGCATCTTCCCAATCATTTCGCGTTGGAACTCAGCTTCCCAAACCAACCAATTTCTTCCTCCAAAATCAATCGCAGCTTGAGCTAGGCAGTCGTCCATTGGAAGACAAAAGCCATATCGTTCCAACCCCGTTTTATTTCCTAAGGCTTGCCCAAAGCATTCTCCCAAAGCAATTGCTGTGTCTTCAATGGTGTGGTGTTCATCTACCTCCAAATCACCTATTACTGTCAAGTCCAAATCCAACTGGCCGTGTCGCGCAATCTGATCGAGCATGTGGTCAAAAAAATGAATTCCAGTTGAAATGGAAGATTTTCCGGTTCCATCCAAATCCAAAACAAGTGAAATATCCGTTTCATTGGTTTTTCTTCTGTGTTTTACCCGGCGTTGACCAAGTCGAAGAAAGGTATAGATTTCATCCCAGTCTGTGGTTTGAAGCGCCACAACCTCCTTCATTTCTAGTTCGTTGATGCTCGCTTCTGACTTCCCTGGATCATCTGGATTGAGCATATAAATTGCCTTAGCTCCTAGGTTTTTTGCTAAATTGACATCCGTTAAACGGTCACCAATCACATACGAATTTGCCAAATCGTATTCTTCTGAAAAATAGTTTTGAAGCATTCCTACTCCTGGTTTTCTTGTTGGAAGATTTTCATGTGGAAAACTACGATCGATGTGAATAGCTTTAAATTCAATTCCTTCTGATTTCAGTGTTTTAAGCATCAATTCCTGTGGCCCAACAAAGGATTCGTAGGGATAAGCATCCGTTCCCAAACCGTCTTGATTCGTCACCATAACAAGTTCAAAATCGAGATCACGAGCAATTTTTCCCAATCCTGAAAAAACTTTCGGATAAAATTCTAATTTCTCAAACGAATCCACCTGAAAATCGATTGGCGGCTCAAGAATCAGTGTTCCGTCTCGGTCGATGAACAAAACTTTTTTCATAATTCATATTGATTTAATGCTTCTAAAACTAATTGATTTTCCTTTGCTGTTCCAACAGTAAAACGCAAGGTGTTTTGACACAAGGGCTGTGTCGAGCGATTACGAACCACAATGCCCTTTTTAATCAAATATTGATACAACTGGTTGGCGTCATTCACTCGGACCAAAATAAAATTAGCATCACTTGGAAAAACTTCTTCCACAAAGGAATATTTCTTCAAAGCTATTTCTAAAATCTTGCATTCTGAAACAATTGCTGCTGTTTCGGACTGAATTTTCCCCCAATTATTTAAGTAATCCAAGGCAAATTGTTGAGTAAGTTGATTAACGTTATAGGGCGGTTTTATTTTATTGAGCCACGAAATAATTTCTTTCGATCCGAAAAGCAATCCCAAGCGAATTCCTGCTAATCCAAAAGCCTTGGAAAGAGTTTGACAAATCACCAAGTTGGGATGTTTTTCTAATTCGCCTAGTAATCCAGGTTCTTTAGCAAAATCAATATAAGCCTCATCCAAGATTACGATACCTGAAAAATTTTCAACAACGCTAAGGATTTCTTTTCGTGGAATCGAAAATGCAGTAGGGTTGTTGGGAGAACACAAAAATAGTAACTTCGAACCCTTTGATTCTTCAATAAAACGATCGGTTGGAAAAGTAAAATCTTCGTTCAATAAGATCTCTTTTAATTCTACATTATTGATACGAGCAGAAACCGAATACATTCCATAAGATGGACTCATGGCAGCAACCTTATCTAAACCTGGAGAACAAAACAATCGAAAAAGTAAGTCGATACACTCATCAGATCCATTTCCTAAAAATAGATTTTCTGGATTTGTTCCTTTTAAGTTAGCGAGCTTTGCTTTCAACGATTTTTGCAAAGGATCCGGGTAGCGATTTACGCCATTATCATTCGGATTTTCATTGGCGTCTAAAAAAACACTGGCTGTTCCTTCAAATTCATCGCGAGCCGAGGAATAGGCTTTCATGCCAATTAAATCAGGTCGTATTAGTTGTTCAATATTCATGAATTCAAAGATTTAAGTCGAATACTTACTGCTTGCTTGTGCGCATCCAATTGCTCCGCCTCAGCCATGCATTCTATGATTGGTCCTATATTCCGTAAGCCTTGTTCCGTTATTTCTTGATAGGTAATTTTCTTCACAAATGAATCTAAGGAAACGCCCGAATATTGTCTTGCGTAACCATTAGTAGGAAGTGTATGGTTTGTCCCCGATGCGTAATCTCCGGCACTTTCTGGAGTGAAATTACCAATGAAAACAGAACCAGCGTTTACTACTTGTTCGAGCAATTGCTCGTTGATTTCTGTAGAAAGAATTAAATGTTCAGGAGCATAAGTATTAATTAGTTCGGCAAAATCTTCTGTTTTGCAAACAATCGTTAATGAATTTTTGATTGCCGATTCCGCAATTTCTTTTCGAGGAAGTTGATCGAGTTGTTTCTTAAGTTGATCCTCAACCAAATCGGCAAAAAATTCTGAATTGGTTAACAAAACAACTTGTGAATCTTGTCCATGTTCGGCTTGTGAAAGTAAATCTGCCGCTACAAATTCAGGATAGGCAGAATCGTCAGCAACAACCATTACTTCCGAAGGACCAGCAGGCATGTCAATGGCAACCTTGTATTTTTGTGCGAATTGTTTAGCTGCTGTTACGTATTGATTTCCAGGCCCAAAAAGTTTATAAACAGCTGGAACTATTTCTGTTCCTAATGTCATAGCCGCAATGGCTTGAATACCTCCAATTTTAAAGATCTGTGTGACCCCAACCAAATCCGCAGCAAACAACATAGCAGGGTGAACATTTCCAGAAGCGTCGCATGGTGTACACATGATAATTTCCTCACAACCAGCTAATTTCGCAGGAATTCCCAACATTAAAACAGTTGAAAATAATGGAGCCGTTCCGCTGGGAATATACAAACCAACTTTTTGAATAGGTTTTGACTTTCGCCAGCAGTGAACACCTTCCATCGTATCGAGACACATCCCTTCGTCTGTTTGCGCAGCGTGAAAAGATCGAATATTTGCTGCTGCCATCTCAATTGCATTTTTCAATTCCTCCGAAAGCTCTTTTTTGGCATCTGCAATTTCTTTCTTTGTAACTATTAGCGAACCATCGAATCCTTGAAATTGTTTCACATACGTTGCCACGCCTGAATCTCCGTGATCTGCTGTTAGATCAAATACTTCGCGCACGACTGCATCCAAATTGGGTTGATCCAACTCAGGTCGAGCAAGTAATGATTTCCAAATAGTTTTTTCTGGTCTTATATGTCGTTTCATTAAATAAAATTTTTCTTAAATCCGCAATCAATAATCCACATCGGCAAAAATAGCAGTGAAGCTAATTTGCAATCTGTAATCCATTTTCTATCTAACCATTTTCTCAATTGGTACAACCAAAATTCCTTCTGCTCCAGCTTCTTTAAGCGCATCGATTTTATCCCAAAATTGGTCCTCGGTAATAACAGAGTGTAATGAACTCCATCCTTTTTCTGCTAGTGGCAATATTGTAGGGCTTTTCATACCAGGTAAAAATTTAAGAACCTCAGCAATTGCTGTATCAGGGACATTCATCAACACATATTTTGAATTTCTTGCCTCGAGCACGGCTTTTATTCTGAAAAGTAATTTATTTAAAATCGCCGTTTTTTCGTTGGTCAATATTGGCGCTTGTACTAAAACTGCTTCCGAGCGTAAAATTGTTTCCAATTCAACTAAACCGTTCATGAAAAGCGTATTGCCAGAAGAAACAATGTCACAAATTCCATCTGCTAATCCAATGGTTGGCGCAATTTCTACCGAACCTGAAATAGTATGAACCTCGGCTTGTATTCCTTTACTTTTAAAGTAATCATTGACTGTATTCGGATATGAGGTCGCAATCTTTTTTCCTTGAAAATCGTTTGTTGATCGAATCGAACTGTTTTTTGGAACTGCAAGCGAGACGCGGCACTTTGAGAAATTTAGTTTGCAGGCTAGATCGAGAGTGCTTCTTTCCTCTATCAATAAATTTTCACCAACAATTCCACAATCAACTACTCCATCCAATACATATTGTGGAATATCTGAATTTCTTAGAAACAAAACCTCTAAAGGAAATCCATTTGCAACTGACTTTAACTTTCCATTGGCAGCATCCACCTTGATTCCACACTCCTTTAACAACTGGAGAGAATCTTCAAGCAACCTACCTGATTTTTGTACAGCAATACGCAACATACTTTATCTAATTTTAAATTCAATAAAAAACCCGCCTGAAATCCAAGCGGGTCAACTATATTTAGCACATAACACCTTCGCTTGGTTAACCAAGTATCAAGTGATGGTGTGTGTTTGTTATATTCACAGAGCAAAAGTAACAGTAAATCAATTAATTTCCAAAAAACTATAAAAGAGTTTAATTATACATTACTGATACAATATGCAAACAAGGAAGATTTTTTAATTCAATGAGTCCTAAATAAGTTTTACTGTTTGTTGTCATTTTTATGCTTTCTTTGACGACGATACAAAATAAAAACAAGTAACATTAGAAAAAAGACATAAAATAATATTTCAAGTGACCAAAAGCTATTATGACCACCACAGTCCAGTTCCCTTGTTCCACAACAAGAACTTTGTCCTATACTTCCATCCATCTTACCTGCGGTATCATCAAAGTCATCAATAAAAATAAAATTCGCTTTCTTTTCGGCGCTTTTATTTCCACAAATATCAATGAGCTGAACCTTTATTTCACATGTGTCTCCATTTCCAATAAACAGTTTCTCTTTGAGCATGCTTGAAATATCAATAATGTCATTTTCTAACAATAAATAATGTACATCATATTTTTTCATGGTTTTTGATCTTATACTAACTCTAGCGTACACTCCATCTAATTCTGCATCGATTTTTAATAACCCACTGCTATATACGTATTGCGGAATATCTGTACTATCATATACCATATAACGATCTTCAATTGAAATTCTATTCAAAACAGGTGGCTTATTATCTAATTGATTAGAAGATATCCAAGCATATGGGCTAGCATCAAAAAAAACATCATTTTTTTGATATTCCCAGATAGTGGGACAGTAAAGAACATATTTATTATTTGGAATCATTTGCCTTGATGGACGCAATATGGCAAAGCATAAACTACTTGATGTTGAATCAATAACTTCTATATTAAGAGGAATGAGATCATTCTTAGATTTCAAATAAATGGGATTATTCGAATTTAAACGTCTTACAAGATTCATAACGCTCCTATCGTCATGTATAAAGATTTTAGCGTTTGAAGGAATTTTGTTTAGCGGAATCGCTCCTATTGCTAATGAATCATATGAAAAATGAGAATCCGGAAGAATTTTAATTCCCAATTCAGGTTTATTTTCTTTATTAATGCGTTCGGGCTTTAAAGTGAGTGCCAACAATTGAGCATTTATTTTTCCGACACCTAATAAAATTAGTAGTAAGATTGTTGATATAATTCTCATTTCGAATAGATTAATAATTTGATAAACCCAAAAAGAATTAATGGTTACCCGGATAGATGTGAAAAAATGTGAAAAAAAGATTGGATAATTAACTCAAAAAAGATAGGAGATTTTTACTTCAATTTTTAACGTATCCTACTTTATTTCATATTGAAGTTGAATGATGAAATTTCTTGGTGCTTGAATATCTCCGGGTCTTGAAACATATTCATTGTTAAAAATATTATTTGTTACCAGATTCACTTTTAAATTTTTGTATGCTTCAAACATGATTCTTGTATCGAAAACGAGGGCTCCTTTATTGTAAATTTCTCTATATTCTTTTAACCCAGGTAATATTTCTGTTCCCCCTATGGAATTCTCAAAAATCTTATCAATATTCTTCATGTGACTATTGTAACGACAGGATATACCAGCACTAAATTTTTTATAGGAAACTTGTAGATCCGCTTTAAACATGTGCCTAAAACGATATTTCAACATTCGAGTTGTAGTATCTGAAAACGTTTCGGTATAGTTTTGATTTACATTTAAAGTAATTGGGTTTAGATAAGTATATCCAATAAGAGAAGTAATATCTACTTGTTTTATTTTTCCCGAACTATTAAAAGATAACTCTAAACCTGTAATACGTGCTCTTTCAGCATTTTGAGCTTGAAACCCTATTAAATTGTTTATTGAAAGACCTTGAGAAATTAAGCTATTCCAAACTGCAGAATCTTCAGGTGATGCAGGACCGGCTCCAAGCCAGTTTAATTTATCACCCGTAACAGGGTTATAAGCACCAAAAGTAAATTCTGTCATATTGCTATACTCATTGATAAAGACAGCAGCATCAACAGCTCCTTTCCATTCACCCATTTTTACAAGCTGTTTCCAGCCAATTTCTCCCGACCATCCTTTTTCTGGTCTTAAATTCGGGTTTTTAAAGATCACCAATCCACCGACTGATGTTGAAACAAATCTTTCTGCGATAGAAGGAAAGCGAATTCCTTGACCTATTGAAGCTCTTAGATGACTAAATTTGTTAATCGCATAATGAGCACCCGTTCGAAAAATTGGATAGACCGGTATGTCGAATGAATTTCCGATTTGAAACCGTGAATCTGCAATCATAGTATCAAGCTTATAATACTCAATTCGCATCCCTGCTGTCCAATCAAATTTTTTCCAGAATTTTCCTTCAAATTGACCGTAAAAAGCATTATTCTGTGATTGATGATTACCAAATACCCAACTTCTGATAAATGAACTATTATTCATTATTCCCAAAGTCAGATTTTTATCTTCATCAATCTTTTTTTGAAATTGATAATCAGAATATATCATTTGTGCAAACGAAGCATCGTAATAGTTCTGATCGTTTCCAGTTGTTACTAAATAATATCTATTTCGGAAAAAATGTTTATTATTATTTTTATCGTAATACTTTATGTAAGGATCTAAATTTAGTCTAATTGCTTTTTGTCTCGAAAGGGTATTATCCATCGCTTGATATCCCATTGAATCATTTTTCCATAATACAAATACACCAGCATCCTGATATTGAAAATTATAACTTAATCCAGCCTTGAAATTTTTTATATCCTTAGGCTTATAATAAAAAGATCCATTAAATCGCAATCGTTTTTCTTGTTCCCCTTGTCTAAAACCTGAATCCAAATAAAAATTGGTTCCAACAGTATAACCCCAATTTTTAAAGGCTTTACTATGATAAACATCTGCTAAATAAAACATTGGATTTTTTTCCCACCACTGCATGGATTTTCTTTTAGGATTATCATAAATACCTGATTGGAATTTTACCTTCAATTCATTTTTGGGATTTGCTTCTTTTTCGCTTAGTGATATAATGCCATTTAATGCTCCACTTCCATAAAGTACAGAAGATGCTCCTTTGATTATTTCAATTTGATCTGTCTGTTCCATGGGGATAGCATTCCACTTTGCGTCACCAATATCCGGAGAAAGCATTGGGACTCCATTCCATAAAAGCATAACTCTACTTCCTGCTCCGTAGGCATATCCTCCACCACCTCTAATACTCACTTGACCATCCATCGCATAAACTCCAGGACTTTGATCTACCACTTGTTCTAGATTTGCCAAGCCTTTATTGTCTATAAGTGCCGGTTTGATAACTTCCATTGAAATTGGTACTTCTTCGATTGCTTGCTTTCTTCGACTAGATGATATTACGATAGTATTGATGGTTTGAATAATCGGATTTAGTTTCCATTTAACAGTACTATCCTTTGTCAAAAATAAAGAATCAGGAATAAATTCCGAATAGTTAATTTTAACCCAAACGGGATATTTTTTAATCTCCAAACTAAATTCACCGTTATTCTTTGAAATAGCTTTTGAACCATCGGAACAAAATATTTTTACTCCAGGCAGTCCTATATCTGTTGAGCTATCTGTTATGGTTCCTGTTGTTTGAGTGAAGAAATAAAAGGAATTAAAGAAAAGGAGAAAATATAAAAAATATCGGTGCATATCTCGCAAATTCTTCGTAAATTAAAGTATTCGAAACTACTAAAAATAATTGAAAACACAACAACAACTTTGTCAAATTGCCACGACTTTTCTAAAAGGAATTGGAATTAAAAAAGCTACATTATTGATAGCCAGGCTTCCATCGGTTGAATCAATTTTTGAAGAATCTATTGATAATTTACATGAACTAACCAAATTACCCATGTCATTGCTTTTGCAAATGAATCGATTAGAAGCACTTGAAATGGCAAAATTACAACTTGATTATATTCATAAATTCAATATCAAAACACACTTCTTCTTGGATTCAAATTATCCGAGAAGATTGAAACAATGCGATGATGCACCACTTATTTTATATTCAAAAGGTGAAATTAATATAAATCCACCTCGGGTTATAGCCGTGGTAGGAACAAGACTTGCTTCAGAATACGGGAAGGATATCACTGAAAAATTAATTAAATATGTTGCCCCTTATGATATTCAGATTGTTAGTGGACTTGCATATGGGACAGACTATAATGCGCATAAAAATGCTCTGGATAATCAACTCTCAACAATAGGCGTTTTAGGTCACGGTTTAGATCGAATGTACCCCTTTTCTCATCGTGAAATTGCAGAAAAAATGTGTCAAAATAGAGGTGGGTTGGTAACTGAATTTCCCATTCAAACCGCACCTGATCGCATGAACTTCCCGATGCGTAACCGAATTGTAGCAGGTATGTCTGATGCGTTAATCGTTATTGAAAGCAAACCAAAAGGAGGATCCATGATAACGGCGCAACTTGCCTTCGATTATAATCGCGAGGTAATTGCATTTCCAGGAAACATCAATCATGAAAATTCATCAGGTTGTAATTTTCTAATTCAAAAAAACATGGCTCACTTAATTAGTAAGCCATCAGATTTGATTGAAATAATGAATTGGGAAACAACTCAAAATGACAGAAATATTTCAGGAAACTTTCAACAGAGCAATAATTTCAATGAAAAAGAGAAAGAAATTTTATCCATTTGTTCTAAGAAAGGACGAACTCATTTTGATCAGTTTATGGTAGATTTAAAATTATCTGCCCAAGAGTTAAATAATTCTTTATTTAATTTAGAGATGGAAGGTGCAATAAAAGCTCTTCCCGGTCGTATGTACGAAACATGAAAAAGTCAATAATATTATTAAATGAGGAAATTGAGGTTAAAATAAATCTACTTGGTGGGGAGTTAGAATACTTAGGGAAAATTCATCACAATAATTTACTTTGGTTCAAAAATGAGGAATTCTGGAATCGTGTATCTCCTAACCTGTTTCCTATTGTTGGTAAATTGAAAAATGATTCTTTTCAATACAAGAAAAAGACATATTTAATGAAGCAGCACGGATTTGCAAGAGATCTAGAATTTGAAGTTGTTAAGCAAACTAATAACTCCGTTGAACTCAGCTTGAGGGACAACGAAAAAACAAGGCAGCAATATCCATTTTCATTTTGTTTCTCAATATTATATGAATTGGTAGGGAAAATCATCTATATTTCCTATAAAACTATAAATATGGGTGATGAAGTATTACCCTATTCTGTTGGTGGCCACCCTGGTTTTGATATCAATTTACCAATAGAAAACTATAAGTTGAATTTTTATGAGTCTTTTATTTCAGAAAGATGGATTATTGAAGATGGGCTTTATTCGGGTAAAACTGAAAAAATGAAAATTGACGGCACATTGAATCTAAAAAGTGAATTTTTCATGCTTGATGCCCTTGTATTCAAGGCTCCAAGTTTTTCAAAAGTTACATTAGAAAATTCTAGCTTAGGAAAAATTATAACATTAGGTTCAAATAATTGGGAAGCAATTGGGTTTTGGACAAAGCAAGGAGCCCCCTTTTTATGTATTGAACCTTGGTGGGGGTGGGCAGATGATCAAAAAACGAATGGAGACCTATTTCAAAAGTCTGGAATGCATTTCTTAGATACTGGAGAAAGTGAAATAGTAAGTTATTACATTGAAGTCCATTAAAAAATGAATTTTCTGTTTCGCGCTATGTTTGTTGATTCGTAGCATCCGTTTTTTTGATGTAAATTTGCTATTCACTATTGATTCATGAAGAACATTCGAAATTTTTGCATTATTGCCCATATTGACCATGGGAAAAGTACTCTTGCAGACAGGTTATTACAAACAACCGGTACGATAGCTGATCGGGATATGCAGGCGCAAGCATTGGATGATATGGACCTAGAACGTGAGCGTGGAATAACAATAAAAAGTCACGCAATTCAGATGAACTATCATTTTGAAGGTCAAGATTATGTATTAAATTTAATTGATACTCCCGGACATGTTGATTTTTCTTATGAAGTTTCTCGATCAATTGCCGCTTGTGAAGGGGCATTATTAATAGTTGATGCAACACAGGGAATAGAGGCACAAACTATTTCGAATTTATACCTAGCAATTGAACATGATTTAGAAATAATTCCAATTCTGAATAAAATGGATTTAGCCAGTGCGATGCCTGAGGAAGTTTCTGATCAAATTATTGACTTAATTGGCTGTAAACCTGAAGAAATTATACCCGCTTCAGGGAAAACAGGATTAGGTGTTGATGAAATATTGAAAGCTGTAATTGAACGCGTTCCTGCGCCCAAAGGTAATGAAAATGCTCCTCTCCAAGCAATGATATTCGATTCTGTTTTTAATTCTTTTAGGGGTATTATCGCTTACTATAGAATTATCAACGGAACCATTCGAAAAGGTCAAAAAGTACAATTTTTTAATACCGGAAAGACATATAATGCTGATGAAATCGGTGTTTTGAAAATGGATCTTCTACCTAAAAACGAAGTGAAAGCAGGAGATGTAGGATACATTATTTCTGGAATTAAACAAGCAAATGAGGTAAAAGTAGGAGACACAATCACTGGTGCTGATAATCCGTGTGATTCAGCTGTTAAAGGATTCGAAGATGTAAAGCCAATGGTTTTTGCAGGTATTTATCCTGTGGATACAGAGGATTATGAGGAATTGCGTTTTTCAATGGAAAAACTTCAGTTAAATGATTCTTCTTTGGTATTTGAGCCTGAATCTTCTGCTGCGTTAGGCTTTGGCTTTCGATGCGGTTTCTTGGGAATGCTTCACATGGAGATTATTCAAGAGAGATTAGAGCGAGAATTTAACATGACGGTAATTACAACCGTTCCTAACGTATCTTATCATGCATTTATGAAGAAAGATCCAGAAACGATTGTAATTGTGAATAATCCATCTGAATTACCGGATCCAGGTGCAATGGATAGAATTGAAGAGCCGTATATCAAAGCCCAAGTTATTACTAAAGCAGAATACGTTGGTTCGATTATGACACTCTGCATTGAAAAAAGGGGGGAATTGAGAAATCAAGTTTATCTAACACAAGACAGAGTTGAATTAACCTTTGAAATGCCTCTTGCTGAAATTGTTTTCGATTTTTATGACCGTTTAAAAACAGTTTCGCGTGGATATGCATCCTTCGATTACCATCCAATTGGCTATAAAGAATCTGATCTAATCAAAATGGACTTACTTTTGAACGCAGAACAAGTAGATGCTTTATCTGCTCTGGTCCATCGAAGTAATGCCTTTGATTTAGGTAAAAGAATCTGCTTAAAATTAAAAGAACTGATTCCACGTCAACAATTTGAAATTCCTATTCAAGCTGCTATAGGTGCTAAAATAATTGCACGAGAAACAATCAAGGCTTTGCGAAAAGATGTTACTGCAAAATGTTATGGTGGTGATATATCTCGAAAAAGAAAGCTACTAGAAAAACAGAAAGCTGGGAAGAAACGAATGAGACAAGTTGGACGCGTAGAAGTGCCACAAGAAGCGTTTCTAGCGGTATTAAAACTTAACGATTAACCAACGCCAAACGAGCTATTTCGGTATTTAGATAAATCAAATCTAGATGCTCTTCGGGAGCAAATTCATTGTAATTTTTGACATTTCTCAATTCAAGTTTTTTAAGGTCAGATAATACCTGCATAGGATCAATTTTCGAAATTATTTCAGAATTAACCTCAAATTTTGACCATAATAATGAATAAGAAATTTCAAGATCAACTAATTTCGGAGTTATATGCATAAGTTCGGTCAATTCTTTTGAATGAAAGATTAACTGAAGAATCGTATTTTTCTTTTGATGATATTCATGAAAATTGGACAAGATATTTTGATTAAAGTTCCATAAAATATCCGGGAAATTCATTAATGAATCTTTTATGCCCAATACCTCAAAAGCACTCTTTGCAAGTTCAATCTTTGAAATTTTCTTCAGGAATACCGACTTAATAGCGGGTTTATTTCTAAAGTATAATTTTTGTTCAAACAAATATTCATCATATAATTCCTGAATGTTTTCAGTCTCAGCCGAAAGTGAAAGATACGCTCTGGCCTCATTGACAGTCATTTAGCTCGGTTTGTTTTTCCGCATTCGAATATTGAGGAATTCAACGATTAACGAATAAGATAATGCAAAATAAACATAACCTTTTGGAATATGTTGGCCAAATGCTTCCGCCACTAGTAACACACCAATTGTAACAAGGAATCCTAATGCTATCATTTTTACTGTTGGGTTGTTCTGTATAAAATCACTGATTTGTTTAGAAAACATAAGCATAACTATCATAGAAATGATAACCGCAAGGTAGATTATAATAAGTGGATCCCCACCCGTATCCTTTTTCATTCCATTGGTCATCCCTATTGCTGAAATTATGGAATCAAAACTGAAAACAATATCAATTAATACGATTTGTAAAATAATGGCAGATAATGACTTTTTTGCAGAGTCATGTTCTTCATGTTGCCCCTTAACGCTATTGTGCATCTCGATAGTACTCTTGTATATTAAAAACAACCCACCGATTAATAAAACAAGACTTTGCCCAGAAAAAGCGTGATTGAATACTTCAAATAAAGGCTTCGTCATTCCCATTATCCATGAAACAATACTCAATAAAAACAATCTTATAAATAGAGCTAAAGAAAGACCTATGTTTCGCGCGTATCTTCGCTTTTCAACAGGTAGTTTCTCAGTTACAATACTTATAAAAATTATGTTGTCTATACCAAGAACTATTTCTAAAAGGGAAAGTACAAACAAATAAAACAATCCTTCAAAACCAAATAATGCAGTAAAATCTAGACTCATAATAATTCACTTATAATTTTATCAATTGAATATCCTTCTGCTTCCGCACGATAATTTTTTACTAACCTATGTCTTAAAATAGGTGTTGCTATGGCTCTCACATCCTCAATATCCGGGGAGAATTTACCATTTAATGCGGCATGGGTTTTTGCTCCAAGTATTAAGTATTGTGAAGCTCGTGGTCCGGCTCCCCAAGTTAAATAATCTTTGGTAATCTTCGGTGCAGAAGAATCATTAACTCTTGTTTTTGCCACTAGTTTAACAGCGTACTCCAGTACATTATCCGCAACCGGAATTCTACGAATTAATTGTTGGTATGCCAAAATTTCATCTCCTGAAATAATGGAATTTAAGGTAACAATTTGATTCGAAGTTGTAGATTTTACAATTGCCATTTCCTCGGCAAAAGTAGGATAATCCACCCAAATATTAAACATGAAACGGTCAAGTTGTGCTTCAGGTAATGGATAAGTTCCTTCTTGCTCAATAGGGTTTTGAGTAGCAAGTACAAAAAACGGGGCTGGCAACTTGTAATTCACTCCACCGGCAGTTACTGATTTTTCTTGCATAGCTTCTAACAATGCAGACTGTGTCTTGGGTGGTGTACGGTTAATCTCATCGGCAAGAATAATATTCGAAAATAAAGGGCCTTTAATAAATTTAAAATTTCTATTTTCATCTAATATTTCAGATCCAACAATGTCAGAGGGCATTAAATCTGGGGTAAATTGAATACGATTGAATGATAATCCTAACGTTTGAGAAATTGTATTAACCAACAAGGTTTTTGCCAAACCAGGTACTCCAACCAATAGGCAATGACCATTAGAAAAAATCGATATTAGAACTTGATTGACTACTTCTTCTTGGCCCACGATTACTTTGTGAATCTCATTGCGTAACTCGTTGTAATGGTTGACAAGATTTCCAATGGCTTGTGTATCTGACATATTAATTTGTTTGTGTTAACCAATTGTATTTAAAATTACAATTTTTTAGAGAATCATCTAACCTGATGTAGATATTATTCATTTTCGATGCTACCCATTTTTCTAAGGTTTTTTGCATTTTATCATTCTCAGTTGCTCGTTTTATTAGGATGTAGTCATCATTCAAGTTCGCAATGTGAGGTGGTGTTCTTTTCATTAATCGAATTACTCGGAATCCTTGTTTTCTCGAAAAAGCATCGAAGTACAAATTTGGTTGTGTGATATCATTCACCTCTAATGCATCTGTTAACACATAAATTTCTCTATCAATTTCATTCAAATCTTTCATGTCCCAAGACTGCTCTCCTGTTACAGGGTTTGTAATAATTCCCTTGTTTTGTTTAGTGTTTTCATCATTTGAGAAACGAAGGACAGCTTCGTCCCATGAAATTTTGTTTTCACTCAATAAAGCATAACATGAATCAATTTTCGCAGCAGCCAAATTAAGAGATTCTTCATTAAATTTTACAGTTAAAAGTATGTGTTGGCAAGTATAGTCATCACCTAAACGAGAATTTAATTTTACGATGTGATAACCATATTCAGTTTCAAAAACTTCCGAAATTTCTCCTGGCTTTAACGAAAGAGCGGCGGCTTCGAAGGCTGGAACCATCATACCCTTGGAAGCATTTAATTTTCCTCCTTGCGATGCAGAACCAGGATCATCTGACTTAGTGCGTGCCATGAATTCGAATGATTTTTCACCAGACATAATTTTAGTGCGAATATCTCGCAGTTCATTGTATGTTCGGTTTTTATCCTCTTGCGAAATAGATGGAAAATAAACGATTTGCTGAAAAGCAAGCTTCATATTAATGTAAGGAACACTATCTTTCGGAAGAGCATTAAAATAAGTTTCTACCTCTTTTGGAGTGACAGAAACCGTTGAAGTTATTTTTTGCTGCATATCTCGAGCTAAAATTTGATTCCGAATAATCGTTCTAAAGTCCTCCTTAATTTGTGTGATTGTTTTGCCGTAAAACTTTTCAAATTGTTCTCTTCCTCCTGGCATCGAACTTATGATGTATCTTAATCGGTTTTCCATTTCTGAATCAACTTGTTCATCTGAAATAGGTAAACTATCTAATCTTGCTTGATTTACAAGTAAATTTTGATACATCAAATCTTCAACAACCTGACAATCAGAAATTGAATTAACTTCACTAACATCAATGTTTTTCTCTTGAATCATTTGAAGTTTCAATGCTTGAATATTAGATAATAGAATTATCTCATCACCCACTTGAGCAACAATTTTGTCAATCACTTGTCCTTGATAAAAAGGAACAATAAAAGTCAACGAAACTAAGAGAAATAATTTCTTCATGTTATTTGTCAAGGGAATACAGAATATCGTAATTGTAAGTGATGTTGTGTTTTCGACCTAGTTCTTCTAACCATGTTGATTCTAAATAATTTTGATAATCGGATGTTACAAGTCCTTTTGCCTCACTTAATTCTTTGTTCATTTCCGGAAGAAGTTCATTCACATAGATAACGTAATACTTACCATCAAAATTGTATGGTTTATTTCTACCTTGTACAAAGGTTCTGTTTTTCAAATAATTGATCTGCTCTGGATCAAATTTATTCATCTTTACCCGTAGATTTAGTTCTGATTTAGCATTTACTTTTTCAATTATTTCTTTTGATGTGTTTTTTGGGTTTTCCAACATAAGGTATACGGTATTAGCATTATTTTCATCATTGCATTCATACACCGTTGCATCTAATCTTCTCGGCCACATGTAATTAGATCGATTTGCTTGGAAAAAATTCTTGAGACCAGAGGTATCTTTCACAGATTTATTCCATACTTTATCAGACATAATCTCATAAAGTAAAATTCCATCGTGATATTCTTTTACAAGTGCTTTATAGTCTGGATATTTGCTTTCTAATTTGGACTCCTCATATTCTAAAACAGTTGTTTTTACCCAGTTTTTGAATTGGGATTCAATTACTTTTTTATTTTCATCTCTTTTAATTCCTCTATAAGATTTTTCAAGGTAGGATGCAAATTGTTTTTGAGTAAACGATTGTTTATCTAACTTGAACAGCTTACGATTTGTACTTAATTTAGTCGCCTTCCATTTACCAATAAAGTAAGTGGAATCTAAATTTTGAACAAACCAATTTAAATTTTTGGGTGTTGATAATTTATAATTATATTGTTTTTTCAGCTTTTCCACAAACGAATCTTGTGTTGTTTTTGCTCGTTCATCTTTATTTACTTTCGATTGAATTTCCTTTTTCATTTCACTAAATGGGCGAACTGGTTTTGCTTCAAGTCGTTTGATAATATGAAATCCATAGTCTGTTTGTATGGGATCACTAATATCACCATCATTTTTTAGTGCAAACGATGTTTCTTCGAATGCTGGTACCATTCTTTGATTTGTCCCAGAACCAAACATAGGCAGTTCTCCTCCTTTTTGACTAGTTGTTGGGTCATCCGAGTACATCTTAACGAGGTCTTCCCATTTTTCCCCAGCTTTTAATTTGCCGTGTATTTCTTTAATTTTTTTCTCCGCATTAATTTTTTCTTCCTCAGAAGCGTTTTTACCTGCAGACACTAGTAAGTGAGCCACTTTGATAGATCCACGTGAAGACCTTTTTCCTGTGGTTTTTAATATATGATAACCATATCTTGTTCTAAAGATATCGGATAACTGTCCAATAGGCGTTTTAAATGCTCTGTCCTCAAATGCATAAATCATTTGAAATGCAGTGAAATATCCTAGATCACCTCCATTATTCACAACAGAAGGATCTTCAGAACCATTTTTAGATTTCGCTACGGTTGTAAAATCTTCTCCTTTTTCAAGTCTTTTTTTGATTTCGTTAATTTTATTCCAAGCAATCAACGTGTCTTGAGGTTTTGCATTTTGATCAACACGAATTAATATGTGAGAAGCTCTTATTTCATTAACTGTCCTATCATATGCTTCTTTTACAAGATTTTCGTTTTGAGCTGAGTCAATCAAAAAGGGATTTGCAAGTTGTTTTCGATAACCCTCAAGTTCTTTTTTAAGTTTCGGAATCGTATCATAACCGAGTGCTTCTGCTTCTGCTACTTTCAGCTTAAATTTGGTGAATAATACCAAATATTTATCAATTGAATCTTTGTGATATTGAGGATTATTGTTGTTTTTTAGATAGATCTGTAAAAACTCACTTTTGGTTACTGCTTTTCCATCAATTTCCATTACTACAGGATCGTTTTTTTGAGATACTTGAGAGTATAACGACAAAGTAGAAATAATTAAACCAAGAAATAAAATAATTTTTTTCATATCAACGAGCATAAACTTACTTAATACTATAATTCGGTGCTTCTCTGGTAATGGTTACGTGATGAGGGTGAGATTCTTTCACTCCAGCCGATGTAATTCGAACAAATTGAGAGCCCTTCAATTTTGAAATATCTTTGGCTCCACAGTAACCCATTCCTGCACGCAAGCCACCAATAATTTGAAACATTACCTCAATTAAATTTCCTTTATAAGGAACACGTCCTGAAATTCCTTCTGGAACTAATTTTTTAATATCATCTTCTGCATCTTGAAAATATCGGTCTTTAGAACCTTTTTGCATTGCTTCAATAGAACCCATGCCTCGGTAAGACTTAAATTTTCGACCTTCGTAAATAATTGTCTCGCCCGGTGATTCTTCTACACCTGCAAACATAGATCCCAACATCACAGAATCTGCACCTGCTGCAATTGCCTTAACGATATCTCCTGTATAACGAATTCCCCCATCGGCAATAACAGGAACGCCAGTTCCTTCAATAGCCTTGGCCACTTCGTTAACTGCTGTTAATTGAGGGACTCCAACGCCCGCAATTATTCTCGTAGTACAAATTGAACCTGGTCCGATACCGACCTTCACTGCATCTGCACCAGCATCTACTAAATATTTGGCAGCGTCAGCGGTAGCAATATTCCCCACAACTACATCTAACTTAGGAAACATACTTTTAACTTTCTTCAATTGGTCCACTACGCCTTTTGTATGTCCGTGAGCAGTATCAATAATGATTGCATCAACACCTGCATCAACAAGTGCTTTAACACGCTCCATAGTGTCATGTGTTACACCAACAGCTGCTGCTACTCTCAATCTACCTAGATGATCTTTACAAGAGTACGGGTGTTCTTTAACTTTGATAATGTCTCGATAAGTAATTAACCCAATCAAATGATTATCCGCATCAACAACAGGCAATTTTTCTATTTTGTTCTCTTGTAAAATTCCCTCTGCAGTTTGTAGATCAGTGCCGTCAACTGTTGTAATGATATTCTCGGAGGTCATGATTTCTCTTACGGGGCGGTCGTGATTTTTTTCAAAACGAAGATCGCGATTGGTTAATATCCCCTTTAGTTTTTTAGCTTCATCCACAACTGGAATCCCTCCAATTCCATATTCTTTCATTAATTCCAATGCATCTTTCACAACGGCGTTTTCCAATAGAGTAATTGGATCAATTATCATCCCGCTTTCGGAACGCTTAACTTTTCGAACATGAGTTGCTTGTAATTCAATACTCATGTTTTTATGAATAACCCCGATTCCGCCTTGTTGAGCAATAGCGATTGCTAATTTAGCCTCAGTAACAGTATCCATGGCTGCTGAAATAATAGGGGTATTCACCTGAATATTTTTGGTGAAATTACTTTTCAATTGAACCTCTCTTGGAAGAACCTCAGAATAGGCAGGAACTAAAAGTACGTCATCGTAAGTTAAGCCTTCCTTTATTTGAGATAAATTATTTAAAGACATGCGAATCTATGGTTGAATAAATTCTTGCAAATGTACATAAATCAAACAACTTTTAAAATAATAAATTGTTATAGCTACGTTGAAAAATAGTAAAAAAAGTTAGTATAAAAAATAAAAAGTAACTTTATCACCATGGTGACGTTTCAGAACTCATGAGAATTTTAATTTCTTTCATATTATTTATTTATACAAGCACGAATTTACTTTCTCAAACATCTTTGGTATCAGATGAACGTGCACTCGTAAATCTGTATAACGAAATAAAACTGAATGAAAATTTTAGTGACAAGGTGGATGCAGCTGAAAAATTTAAAACTCAGTTCAAAAAATCCTTAAAAGATAAAGATGCTTTCAAGTATGCATTCGATTCATTATGCAAACTAAATGGGATTAAAGCCATTAAAAGTTCGGACGACAAAGTAAGAATATTTACTTGGGGAATCAAAAATTCATTTGATAATACATATCGTTACTTTGGTCTTGTATTAAGAAAAGAAGGATCGAAACAGATTGTTATGGATTTAATTGATAATGAAGATCCGGTAAATGCAAGAATGTACGGAGTAATTGATTTTAACAATTGGTATGGAGCAATGTATTCGGATATTATTTTTCAAAAAATAGGATCAAAGAAATATTATACTCTTTTAGGTTGGGATGGAAATTCGAGTGCTAGCAATATTCGAATTCTTGATGTATTGACATTTTCAAGTAAATCAGGAAAGTTAGGGGCTCCTATTTTTAAAAATCAAAAGGAAAAATCGAATCGAGTTTATTTTGAGTACACCGAAACTGCTTCCATGAACGTGAATTACGAATCAAAATATAAACGAATCATGTTTGATCACTTAATTCCTCAAACGCCAGACTTAAAGGGATTTTATTCATTTTACATACCTGATTTTTCTTATGACTGCTATGTGTGGAAAAGTGATGGATGGAATTTAATGGAAGATGTAATTGGGGTAAATCAAGAAGATCCTAAAAACCTCACAATCTATTCACAAGATAAAAACGGAAAAGTTAAAAAGCACAAAATAAAAAACAAGTGGAAAAACCCGAATGATGAAATAAATTCGATGAATGAGTTTACACACGTAGCTCGAACTCCGGAATCAGAAATGCAGGTCGAAACTCAAGATCAGCCTAAAAAACAAATTAAGGTTAAGAAAACGAAACGCAATAACCCATTACTTCCTCAATCCATTTATGGTAAGAAGAAGAAATCCAAAAGTAAAATACGAAGGAAAAACTAAATGAAAAGCGTAATTTTGTAAAAATTTTCTTCTGTGCAATTGGAATCCTGGACATCAATTCTTTCGATAAGTATCATCATTTTATTTACGATAATAGCCTACCGCAAATTACTATCTTATCTATCGAGAAACCGTATTAAAACTGAAAATTATTGTGTTCTGTATGATCTTGAAATTCAGAATGTTTCCGGTATTGTGGATTTTTATTTCACAACTCCTCTAAAAAAACAAATCACTTTTGAAGTGCTCGATTCAAAATGGAATTTAATAATAGAACTTGCATCTAAAGAATTTGAAGAAGGTGGTCATATTATTCGATTTGATTCTTCAAAATATGAACCCGGACAATATTATTACGGTATAAAAACATCTGGACAGGTCCTTCACAAGAAATTTTTCATAGCTTAGTTTCCGTCCATTATTTCTCGAAGTAATTTGAAATACTCATAAGTATAAAGTCCCTCTTGATCATCAGGTTGTGATAAAACGGTTTGAATAACTTTCGTGAAATTGGCGATAAACGGTCGTGCAATCTTATCGTACTCGTATTTACCATCATTTACAATGCCGTCTTCATTCACATAAATACTTACCGTAAACAAGAAATCTTTTTGTTTTTCAAAGTCAACAATGTATGCTGATTCAGTTACAAAACCATATGAAATACCTATTTTGCTAAAAGTTCGGTATTTTCCTGTTAATGAAAGTTTTGGATCATTACCAATAATTGAATATTTGAAATAATTATCTGGATATACTGAAATATTATGGTATGTTTTATTCTTCATTTCTCGCGGAAAATTGCCCATACATTTTAGTAAGAATTTTCTAGATTCATGACTTATTTTAAACCGCTTATCTATCTCAAAATTTGTTGGAAATACTAATCGAAAAATAGTTTCATGTATATCGTTCAATGGATAATCTAATTGATAATTAAAATCAAATGGTTTTTCAATTTTTTTATCTGATTCTATGACATATTTACCTAAAAGCTTATTCTTGTCGTAACTCAAACGATTCATGTATTGAACAGAATCAAGATGGGTTTTAGGTCTAGATAATAATATTTTCCCCGAAGAACCATAAATAGTATATGAATTTGTTTCTACTGATTTTCCCTTTGGACAACCTGAAAAGCTGCTATAAATTTTTGTGTGTTTTATGCCTCTGCTTAATAGTTTGGTATTTAAAAGCTCGGGAGTAACGGCATGAAAGAACAAAGAATAATAAGGATTATCGCTTATGGATAACATATCTTCCAATGCTAAATTAATTGGAATATCTTTTTTTTGAGTTAATTCCGCAAAAGAATTGTTCCCACAAGAAACATCGGAATTCATCTTGATACATGAATTCAAAGGTATTTTCAATGAATCAAGAATTTCCATCATCACAATGGCTGTTGGGAATTTTACCATGCTTGCCGGATAAAAATATTCATTGGTTGAAAAATCGTACGATTTAAAATACTCCTCTCCATTTTCGTCTCTCGAAATATCTGTAACGATGAATTGTAACCGAAAATTGGATCTGTTTTTTAATACAAAATCTACCAAAGAGTCTTTACCAATGAGCGCATTGTAAAACTCGGATTTAGATAGTTGTGCTGAAAGTATAACAGCATTTAATAAGAAACAACTTATTAATAGGAATTTATTCATTCCGAATTTTTCGGTGATAAAAAATAAATAACGACTGCAGATAAAATAGTTACGAAAGTCCAAAATAACCTCATGGGCTCCATGTGAGCAAAATAAAAAATCATCCAAAGAGTTACACCGATAAATAGAATAGGTGTAATGGGATAACCCCATGTTTTTACAGTTGAATTATCTCCCATTTTTTTATGGCGAATAATGAATACGCCAAATACAGTTAAAAGGCAAAATAACGAAAGTGTTAATTCGATGTATTGGAGAATCTTTCGAAAATCAAATAATAATATTATGGTAATCGATATAACTGTTTGTAACAAAATAGCATTAACCGGAGCCCCTTTTTCGGTTTGTCCTTTCAGAAAGGAAAAGATTTTATAATCAAATCCCATTCGCTGTGCTACTCTTGGACCAGCAATGAACATTGCATTTATTCCAGAAACAAGGGCTAATGCAAATAAACCGGCAAAAATAAGTGAGGTTTCTTCATTGAAAACTTTACTAATAACAATATTACCTATGGCAATTTTACCTCGCAATTCATCAAAAGTACATACGTACATGAAAACCCCGGTTAACAAAAGATAAATCAAGGTCACAATTGCGGTTCCTACAACCAAAGAAAAAGGAAGGTTTTTTTTCGGATCCTCCATATTTCCAGCAATATAAGAAGAAGAATTCCAACCACTATATGCAAACATGACATATACTAGAGAGCCAGCAAAAGGTAAACTCAAGATAGTAGACCAACTCGTACCTGTTGGACTAAAATTCACATTACTTCGGGTTGAATCATTTAAAAAGAAAAATGGTGAAATGATTAACACAACAATGAATAACAATTTGATAAATGTTATAACATTTTGAAATAATCCACCTGTTACTACACCACGCAGTTGTATTAGTGTAACGACCAATATTAATGAAACTGCAATAATTTTGGAGGTAAACACTGGTAAATTTGAACCGAAGATTTTGTTCATGATTGGCATTAGATAATCTCCTGAAGCCAAGGCTAGTGCCGCAATCGCAGCTGAAAAACCAACAACAATTGATACCCATCCACTAGCAAAACCTACAATAGGATGATAAATTTTACTTAAAAATGTATATTCCCCGCCGGATTCTTTAAACGTAGTGGCAACTTCAGCATAGGCCGTTGCTCCACACAACGCAAATAGACCTCCTATGAACCAAATAAACATGATTGCAAATGGATCTGGAATCCCGTCTGGTGGATTCATTACCTGAAATCCAATTGAAGTAAAAATCCCTGTGCCAATCATATTGGCAATAACCATGTTAGTGGCAACGCTACGCGTATATTTTTTGAAAGTCATGGATTATTTCTTAATAGCAATCATTTGGTTTTGATCCTTTGTTTGCCAATGATAACCTAAAGAAAAAGTTAGCTTACTTTTAAATTCTCCAGACTTGTATGCCTCAGCCATATCGGGCTGGAATAAGTTTGCACTGAAATCAGCAATTGGCTTTATGTAGGTTCCATATAATTCAATATTGAACTTGGTTTTATCAAAATACTTGTAAGGAATACCTGTATCATCTTGAACCAAATAATTTGCTTTTTCAAGAACCGTATTTCTTATTTTTGAAAAAGATCCATAATGCATTAAATAAGAAGCAGATTTAACAAAGCAATTTGAGATAGGTATGTTCTTTAGAGTAGTTTGTAATGCTTTATCTTTTTCAATTCCTGAATCCGATATATCGCAAGAATAATAGGTAAGTGTTTTAACAATTCCATTTTCCTGATTTCCAAATGTTATTCTAACTGCTTTTGCTTTGTTTGCTCCAACCTTGAATGGTGCGAAAGTTTTCTTACCGCTTTCATCTACAGCTAACTCCTCGACGTTCATTATCGTATGCCCGGTTTTGGAAACTGACCAAAGTAATACTGGAAGCATTCCATTTACGGGAGTAGAATTAATGTCTTTGATCATATTCATGGTTATAAAATAACTTTTGGCGTATATATCTCTAAGAATATTATCTACTGAACGAATATATTGTTTGGTTTGATTTTTATCCATTTTACTAAAATCGGGAATAGAACCGACATACTCCTGCGCCATCATCACGTAGTGGTTTGCATTCGGATAAAGCGAATTTACATGTAGAAAATCTCCACCAGAAAAAGGATAAAATACAGATGTTGTATCCGATTTTGAATTTCTTTTCAAGGCGTCCTTATTCCAATCAGAAATAGGACCTAAACGAGTTTTACGAATTTCAGAAAGCTTTTGATCTAATTGTTTTGAAAAAGAATCATAATAGACTCTATCCACATTTTCAGGTAATTTTTTTGCATTCCCACAGATGATTTTAGCAAACTCATCAAACGTTGAGTCTGCTTTAATTTCTGCATTGCCATTTGCCGTTGCGTTTCCACTGGAATTGGGTTCATTACCTCCCTTGTTTTTGCCACCACATGACGTAGAAAGAAATAAAACCACAATAATTCCTACTAAATAAAATCCGAGTTTTGCCATAACATGTATTAAATGTCAACGATATACTCATGAAAGAATCTTTAGGTTACATTTTTTTCATATTCTAGTTTTATTTGCCAGTTCCTAGATTTATAGATATAACATAAAGTGCTGATTGTTAATATATTTTTGTTTTCTAATAGAATCTCAGGAAAATATACAGTTGGTTTTTGATTATTGGTTGTTGGACCACCCGTTTCCATTTTCACAAACCATTTTCGCAACAATTCTATAGCTTCATTTGAACTAGGTTTAAAGTCGTTGGCTTTTACACTGGCAAAAAAATGAATTTTCTTCTTCGCTCTTGTTAATAGCACATTTAACCTTTTGTGACCATTCGTTTGATTTAAAGGTCCAAATCTCAAATTGAATTTACCGTCATTCTCTGAAAACCCATATCCAAAACTGATAATTAATTCATCACATTCATCTCCTTGAACGTTCTCAAGCGATTTAAAAAATACTTCATCTTGCTCAATTCTTTCAAGCAATTTATTTCGAGTTGTATTATTCAAATTATTGTAGATATAATCTAATTGCTTTTCCGAAAAGGTAACAATGCCCAAAGTATTATTTTCGTGTATTTTTACTTCAATAAACCTGACTACTTCTTTTGCTTCTTCTATATTGATTCGTTCATTAAAATATGCGTTTTTTACATAATGAAATTCAATTGGGTTGGAATCACATGTCGCATCTTGAAACGCATGAAGTCTATTCTGATAGAAATACTGATTGGAAAAAGCAATCAACTCCGGATGAACACTTCTATAATGATATGAAAGAAAAATACTCGGAATGTAAAAACTCGCCTGATGCAATAAATCGATGCTTTCAGAGGCACTAGAAAAATAATTACTAGGCCCCATTTGTTGAGGATCCCCAGCAATTAATACTCGATTACATCGTTGTAATGCTCCCAATGCATTCTCAAATGGGATTTGTCCTGCTTCATCAAAAATAGCTAATTCAAAAAGGTTCTTAGTCATCGGAAAACAATTAGAGACTCTAGATGGACTTAATAACCAAATCGGTTTTAATAATTGAATCCATCTCCTAGCAGGGGACTCCATAAGTTGACGAATCGATAAATGACTTTTGCTTTTGCCGAATTCTTTTACCAATATCTTTTTTCCGTCTTTTAATTCTTGTTTGAGTAATTTTTCAGAAGCCGTCAATTTAACCGACGGTTGGAGCAACAGTTTGTGGTAATTTTCAAATGTTTCTTTCTGCTTACACACAATATACTTAACCAACTCCATAGATTCTTCCATCTCAAGTTGATTTGCTTTTTGAAGTTTACTGTAAAATTCATTCCAACTGAAATCAGCTAATTTAGGAAAATCGATTTTCAATTTTGACCACGTACTTGCTAATATTTGTTGTTCTAAAAATTTGATGCTGTCAAAATTCTTGCATAGCGAAGAAAGGAATTTTGAATTTAATTTGATTTTGTTTACATGCTCAAGTAATTTAAAAATCGATTTATCTAGTTGAGAAAAGTAGTCAATGAGGTCAATATCATTCTCAAACCTGAAAAACAGTTTGAAATCAGTAATCAACTGATTAATAGCTACTTGGTTTTTAGAGTAATATTCAATTTCCTGAGGCGAGCATAATTTATATTGTTCAAAGTCCTCAAGTGAAATAGACTTATTTAACTGAATGATTTCTTCAAGGTCTTCTATACTTTCTATATTCAATGAATTCATTGTTATGAAAATATGTTGTTGTTGTTTGAACAACTCGATTAGTTCAAGTTTAGATTTAATGCAATCTATTGGAGATAAAAAAGCGGATTTTGTCCATTTTTTCCATTCTTTTTTCTGTTTTATTGAATTCAAGAAACCTTTTTTGGAAAATAATGTGATTAAATACTTACACTCCTCCTCGTTTGGGGATTTTATCCAATGTTTGTTTTCCGCATTTTTTAATTCAAAGTTTAATTTTATCTCAATAAGGTTTTTTCTGATCTTTATTAATTTCTTCAATAAATTTTGTTTACCCACAAATTGAGATCCATACTTCTGAAAAATAGAGGAGTTGAATTTTGAAAACAAAACAGCTTTTCTAGCTATTAAAAAGAGATTTTCGTATGTGAATTTTTCCGTTCTACCAATCAATTCAATTAATTTTCTTTGCCAATCTGTGATTTTTGATTCTATTAATTCAAGAAATTTTTGATCAATCAATTCCGTTTTAATTCCTGCAACGATGGTTATAAGTTCATTTTCTTGAATGAATTGAATGGAGGGTTTTATTTGCTCCCATTCATTAATGGCAGGTAGATTACTTTTGTAACCTGTATTTGAATCTAAAGACTGAATATCATTTTTTTTTAGGAATTGAATAATTGTTTCACCATTTGCTACATTTGGTTGATGTAATAAATCCAAAAGATTTTGAAGCTCTTGATAATAAAATTTACTAATCGGATTAACCAGATTATTTTGAATGCTACTTATTTCAATGTGTCTCCATTCCTTCTTTAACTCTTCAATAAAATGAGCGTTTGAGAAATGTTGTGTTGAAGTATAACAAAGCCCTCCCAAATTTATTGCGGTCATTTTTTTGTGAATCACATCCAGAGCAACTCGCTTTTCTGATACAACAATAGCACTAGAATTTTTTTCTAAAATCTTACCCAATAAATTGACTATTACTTGAGATTTTCCTGTTCCTGGAGGACCTTGAACAACGCAGTCTTCCAATTGAATCCGTTCCAAAGCTTGTGTTTGATCTGGGTCTGCACTAATCAAATTAGCATTTGATAAGTGCATTTCATACTTATCTTGATTGTCTCCAACCCCACATAATACCTCAAGAGATTTAGAGTATTCCTGACAGTTCAATAGAACCTCAATTTCCCTTATTATTTCAAAACGATGTGGATGAAAATTGCCGATACAACATTTTTCAAGGTTCAGTTTAATCGCTTCATAATTTTTAAATAGTTCTGAAAAATCATCCGTTAGTTCAGGTTGTGGCAAGTCAAATTCTCGTTCAATAAAATAGGCTAAAAAGGGATTGATAATTTCATCTTCAGAAGCCTCAATAGAAATCAAACCAGAAATTTTATCTGTTTTAATCTTTGCTTCTTTCAACTTGATTGGGAAATGATAGTGTTTGTCTTTCCAATTTATGGATAAAACCCCCTTTGAAACACACAATGGATTAATTCCAAATTCCTTTTGAATTGACTTTACAGATCTAGTTAACTTATCCCAATTTTTATCGGTATGAATGCTATTTTCCTTTAATTCAATAATTCCATTTGAATTAATATTGGCTAATGGATCATTACTCGCAATATGAAAAGATTTTTTCAGATATCCTTTCAAAACATTTTGTATTTCTTGATATTGCGAATTGGTGGACATTGTTAGATAAAAAAATCCCGGAATCTAATGAAACCGGGATTGAAAATTAGCGAATATTTCTTATAAATTAAATGCTGATTTAACTTTATCAACGTAATCTAATTTTTCCCAAGTGAAAAGTTCAACTTCTACGGGTTTAATCTCACCATTAGGAGCTTGGAATTTTTTTGTGACAATTTCATTTTTTCTGCCCATGTGTCCGTAAGCTGCTGTTTCCAAATATATTGGATTACGTAATTTAAGCCTTTGCTCAATAAAATATGGCCGCATATCAAAAATTTCTGAAACTTTAGCAGCAATTTCGCCATCAGTTAAATTAACTTTCGATGTTCCGTAGGTATTCACATATAGACCACACGGTTTTGCAACCCCAATTGCATACGAAACTTGAACTAAAACCTCATCGCACAATCCTGCTGCAACAAGATTTTTAGCAATGTGTCGTGTTGCATAAGCCGCAGAACGGTCAACTTTAGAAGGGTCTTTTCCAGAGAATGCACCTCCACCATGCGCTCCCTTTCCTCCGTATGTATCAACGATGATTTTTCGACCTGTTAGCCCTGTGTCTCCATGAGGACCACCAATCACAAACTTACCCGTTGGATTGATATGATATTGAATTTGATCGTTAAATAACGCCTGCAATTCAAGTTTAAGCTTAGCTTTAACTCTAGGAATTACAATTTCTATCATATCATTTTTAATCTTCTTCAACATCTCATCATCACCTGCAAATTCATCATGTTGGGTTGAAATTACAATAGTATCAATTCGTTGAGGTACGTTATCATCGGAATATTCGATAGTTACTTGAGATTTTGAATCAGGTCTTAAGTAAGGTATTAGTTCTAATTCATGATTCCTTATATAAGATAGTTCTTGCAATAATTTATGAGCTAAATCTAATGCCAATGGCATGTAATTTTCAGTTTCTTTTGTTGCATAACCAAACATCATTCCCTGATCTCCAGCTCCTTGTTCCTCGGGATTTAGGCGCTCAACTCCCTGATTAATATCTGATGATTGCTCATGCAATGCAGAGAAAATTCCGCAAGAATTTGCATCAAACATATATTCTGATTTAGTATATCCAATTTGTTTAATTGTTTCTCTTGCTATAGATTGAACATCTAAATAAGAATTTGTTTTAATCTCTCCCGCCAAAACAACTTGACCCGTTGTTACAAGGGTTTCACAAGCTACTTTAGAACTTGTATCCCAAGCCAGGAAATTGTCAATTAACGCATCAGAAATCTGATCAGCTACTTTATCTGGATGTCCTTCAGAAACGGACTCGGATGTAAATAAATATGGCATTTTATTAAGATTTTAGGTTGCAAAAGTAATAAATATAGGTTGAAAGAGAAAGAGTTGAAAGAAAATTATCAATCTTTGGTAATTACAGATAATAAAAAGACCTTTGTTGCATGAAATTGATTCAGAAAATAAGCATCATTCCAATTATCTTCATTGTTAAAGTCTATCAAATTTTTCTTTCGCCTATTTTACCTTCTGTATGCAGATATCAACCAACTTGCTCTCATTACATGATTGAAAGTTTAAGGATTTGGGGGCCATTTAAAGGATTATATTTAGGAGTTAAACGAATATTAAGCTGTCATCCTTGGGGTGGGAATGGACACGATCCGGTTCCAAACAAAAACAAAAAAACCGCCTGAATGAGGCGGTTAAATATGAATAAATAAAATAACTCTTTTAAGCTTCTGTTACTTGAATTGGGTTAACAGAAACAAATGAACGATTATTTTTACGTTTTCTAAATTCTACAACACCATCAACTAATGCAAACAATGTGTGATCCTTACCAATGCCTACATTATTTCCTGGGTGATGCGTCGTGCCTCGCTGACGAACAATAATATTTCCTGCTATTGCGGCTTGTCCTCCAAAAATTTTAACTCCTAAGCGCTTACTGTGAGATTCACGACCGTTTTTAGAACTACCTACTCCTTTCTTGTGTGCCATGATATTAAACTTTTAATTTATTTAACTTTAATGTCTTTGATAGTGATACTTGTAAAAGATTGACGGTGTCCGTTTTTCTTTTTGTAACCTTTTCTCCGTTTTTTCTTGAAAATAATTACCTTATCACCTTTAACGTGATCGTTCACTTCTGCAGAAACTAATGCTCCTGCTATAGCTGGGGCGCCAACTTGGATTTTTCCATCGTTATCAACCAACAAAACGCGATCAAAATTTAATTTTGCTCCTGTCTCTGCGGCTAAGCGATGTACAAAAATCTTTTGATCTTTTTGCACTTTGAACTGCTGCCCTGCTATCTCTACAATTGCGTACATATAGCTTAATTTTTAATTAGTAAACCCAAAATGGGGTGGCAAAGATACTATTTTTTCTTAAAAATACAATTGCACATCGTTTTTCTTTACAATTTTTCCTCAACTCTCTTTGATTTTTTATTCTATTCCAAGCATAAGAATAATGACATTGAAATTATTTTTTAACTGAATTGGTGATATTAGGTTTTAGACCCAATGTGATTTTCAATAAACTCGTGTTATCATAATGTGCAAAATAAATCCTGTTTTCAACATGTTGGAAGCATGAATAAATAAATATTTTTTATAAATTCGTCAAAAAATTTATTTATGAACAAATTAGTAATATTTATTTTAATTGCCAATTTAGGAATTGGTTTTTCTTCTTGTAAGAAAAAAGGATGTACTGATCCTGGTGCGACCAATTACAATAGCAAAGCAAAAAAGGATGATGGTAGTTGTTTGTACAAACCCACAATTCAAATAATCGGTGCCGCGGATACTTCTGTTAGTGTTGGGTCTTCCTACACAGATCCTGGAGCAACCGCAACGAATAAAGACGGTTCTTCTGTCGCAGTTACAGTTGACAATCAAGTTGTAACAACAACGACTGGTGTGAATTATGTAAATTATTCAGCAACAAACTCAAACGGTACCACAACAGCAAAAAGAACTGTGAATGTTGTAATCGGTCAAGATAACTGGACGGTCACTTGGGATGTTTCAAGCAATTGTGGGACAACATCATTTCCGTTAGCAGCTGGTCCAACAATTACTGCTGGTTCCACACCGAACGATCTTGTTATAGATGGAATGTTCACCTTGGTTGGAGGAACAGCAACTGCGACAGTTAATGGGGCTACAATAACAATTCCTCAGCAAACAGTTAATATTACAGCAGGTGATATTATCTTTTCTGGTATCGGAACAATGAATGCGCAAGGAAATATTATTACTATTACTTACACATACGAAAATACAACTCCTTTAATTGGAGGTTCTGGAACATGTGTAGCGACATATGTAAAACAATAGTATTACAAACAATATAATTTAGGGCGAACTTAGGTTCGCCTTTTTTGTAATCTATTAAATATTCTAAAGTAAAAGAAGCCATGGATATATTGAAAGCCTTACATATCATTTTTATGGTTAGTTGGTTTGCTGGCTTGTTTTATATGGTAAGGCTCTTCATTTATCACGTTGAAGCACAAGAAAAAACGGAAGTAGAACGAAGTATTTTGACAAATCAATTCTCCGTAATGGAAAAAAAGCTTTGGTGGATTATTACAACCCCTGCCATGGTGTTAACGATAATATTTGGTTCTTGGATGCTTTTTCTCAATTGGGACTATTACAAAGTTTCTCCATGGATGCATATAAAACTCTTATTTGTGGTATTCTTGGTCGTATACCATTTCATGTGTCAGAAAATCATGTTCTCTTTTCACAAAAATATTTTCACATGGACCTCTATGAAATTAAGAATTTGGAATGAAGTAGCAACTTTATTTTTGGTGAGTATCGTTTTTATTGTGGTTCTAAAACACTCTTTTAATTGGATAAATGGAGTAATCGGTTTTTTTGGAACAGCAATTCTATTAATGATAGGTATTCAAGTATATAGAAAAATAAGAAATATAAAATAGTTAATCTAAAATGAAAATCACTTTTAAATTTGTATCAGTACTGTTTATACTCTTTTCGTGTTCAACAAATTCTGAAAAATCAACAAGCAGTAATTCACCTCAACAGCCTCAAAAAGATAAGGAGATAAATAAAAATAATATTCTAAGTGAAACTCCAAATTCTGAATTGAACATAATTGCTTCATTTTTAGGCGGAAACCAGCCGAAGAACATGGCAGATTTTTCCTCTGCCTTTAACTCCTTAGAATGGAAAAATCATCAAAATTTAATGAATGTAGCCTGGTCGAAAGCTGTCAAGGAAAAAATTACACCGATGCGTGAATGGTCTAAAATTCAAAAAATAGAAAAGAAAACAGACACATTATTTTATCCCTTTAGTGGTGCAGATTTTTTACACGTATATTCTGCCCATAATGATTATTCATCCTATTTTCTATTCGGTTTGGAACCCGTTGGCGAAATTCCATCCAAAGCAAATATCTTGAACGCATCCAATACCCAAAATATTTTAAGTACAATCTATAAATCTGTAGATGAAAATTTAAGCCAAAGTTACTTTCACACAATATACATGGCTGTAGAATTTAACAATCCCATATTGAAAGGTACAATTCCGGTTTTCTTATTTTTTATGAATAAAATGGATGTTCAGATTACATCTATTCAACCTGTAAAATATGATGAAAATGGAAACATAATCAAAGAAAATCAATTTACCAAGGGGGTCCGAATTGGCTTTATGGATAATGGTCAACAGAAAGAGTTGTATTATTTTTCAGCAGATATTTCCAACAAAGGAATGAATAATTCGAAAGGGTTGAAAGAAATGATTTCGAAAATATCCAAAAACTCAACAACGATGATGAAGTCAGCGTCTTATTTATGCCATATGCCTGATTTTACAACAATTCGAGATCTTATTGTTGCGAATACATATTCAATCATGCAAGACGATACGGGTGTCCCCTACCGATTTTTTGAGCCTTCCAAATGGAATTTCCGACATTACGGCTCTTACACTCAACCAATAGCATTATTCTCTGGCAGAGGTCAAGTCGATTTGCGTAATGCCGTTAAAGGAATTGAAAAACCCATATCTTTTCGATATGGCTATAACGATCCACCCAATATTATGATTGCGACTCGAAAATAATATGTAACAAACATCTTCTTAATCGTTTCTGGGAAATAAATCCCACTATATGAAACGATTATTTTTGATTCCCATCTCAATTTTCTGTTTAGCATTTGCCTACCAAAGAATTCAATTTACAGTAAATCCCGAAGAAAAAATTTGTGATTTACCTCTTAATTGGTCGGTTTATACAGGAAATGTGTCTTTTCGTTCTAACATAGCACATTTAGGTGAAAACATTGTAATTGGCTCAAATGGAGGTAACTACATGGATTATTTTATTGATAATGGGAATGGAGTCTATATTTTGAATCCTAAAACAGGAAAAGTTCAATTGAATTTCGCGAATGAAAAACTGGGCGATATGGATGTAAACGGCATATTAGTGTATGACAACAAGATCTATTTTGGAAATGATAATGATGAAATCATTTGCGCTGATAACAAAGGAAAAATTATTTTTAGACAGGATGCTTCTGGAGATATAGAACATCGTCCTATTTTAATCAAAAAATCAAATGAAAATCAAATAGTCTTCGCTATGGAAACAGGTGAGGTTCGCTCAATAAATCCAATCAGCGGAAAAATAAATTGGTCTTTTTATCACCCTAATTTCGAAGGCTACAAATCGAATGACAATCGTACTGCATTTAAGTTAAAAATGCATTTTTATTCGGGTGAAAAGTTTTTTGTTGAGCCAAAAGTAATCGATCTGAACAATGATCAAGTTGATGATTTAGTTTATAATTCTGATGATTCCGAAATATTTGCAATCAATGGAAAAAATGGGAAGTTAATAACGAAAATTACGACTCAACGACCTGAAGAGTACTATGGTAATTTTAACCCTTCTTTTCATAGATCAACTCCGATTGTCCTCAATATCAACAATCAGCCACTCATTATGATTCCTTATGTATGTGAGTATTACGGTGACAGAGAAGGAGCGAAAACAAAGAGTGAATTGCGGTTTTTTAACCCCTCGGGAAATGAAATTAAGCGGTTAAGTATTAATAAAAACCTTAATTTTTACATGGCCCAACAACGAGGAAATAGCATCTTCTTGGGAAGTCACTTGCTAGATTTCTCAAACGGAATTGATAATTATGAGCTCATTGCATATGATAACGGTATCGTTAATAACTATTCCGCTCCCAGGGTATCAAACGAAATATTGAAAATTGGTGGTGATGATTGCATAATCATGTGTTTTGAAATGGGTTTTACGATGTTAAATAACGAAAAAAGAGACTACAATACCGACTTGTGCATATACAATATTTCAAAAAGAAAATTTGAAAAAATCATTCATCTTCAAACTTCAAGCGAATTCAATCCAATTTTAGGCGATTTTAATTCAGATAATAACGCAGATATTCTCGTGGGGTGTCACAATGGTATGCTTTACAACTTTGATTTAGGATATCCTGCCTCTTCAATAATTCACTAAAAACAAATAAAATGAAATCACAGGAAAAAATGAACGTGAAGAAAGAAATTCTTCTAGTGTCTGCGTTGTTCACGATGTGTGGATTTGCTCTTTATCAATTCACTCATATTAATGATTTAAAAGGCGGTATTAAAAATCCTGGAAAAGGAAACAGTAAAACGATTTCTTTTAATAGTGGTATAAAACAACCGTTGGAAAAAACTATTGATTTTACCGAATTTGATTTTGACGTAGCAGAGGGAATCAATGCTCATTTGAAGACAGGAACAAATGTTTTGGTTCCAAAAAACGCATTAATAGATAGCAAGGGAAATCCAGTTAAAGGAAAAGTAACCTTAAAAATTAGGGAAATGCACTCGGCAAAGGATATTTTTTTATCGGGTATTCCTATGCAAACTGACGAAAATCGCAATCTTTTTTTAGAGTCCAACGGTATGATGGAAATGCGGGTATTTAAGGGTCATGAAGAATTAAAATTAGCAGATGATAAAAAAGTTGAAATAGAGCTCGCTGCGTTTTCAAAACCTACAAATGATTATAAATTATGGGTTTTAGATAATGAGCGTAAATGGATGTCCGCAGGATCTTATGAGACAGTAAATAACGAACAAAGAGATCAAAAATTAATTGAATTGGACAACGAAAAGAAAAAAAGAAAAAAAGAAAAAAATGGTGATAACATGCAATTTGTCTTTAATTCGAACTTAAAGAATTTTCCTCATATGGCAGTATGGCAAGATGTAAAATGGAACTTACTTATTGAAGATCCTAATTTTGAGAAAGAAAACATCGGTCGGGTAGATTGGACTGATATCAAAATGAAAAAAAAGCCAGGTAATAATAATGAATATTCCATTCAGCTGAGCTATTCTAATCCTGATTATGAAGGAAATTTAATAACAATAACCTGTAACATTGTTGCAGAGCCTGAACTATCGAAACAAGAATTAAAATCAAAACAAACCGAGTTTGCTTCATTAAGCGAAAAATACGATGAATTTTTAGAACTAGCGCGCAAAGAAGAGGAACGCCTTAAAGCTGAGGCTGCGTTGTTAAATAAATTTAGTGCGAATGGTTTCGGAATTTATAACATAGATAAATTAACAAATGCTGAACAATTAGTTAAATTGGATGTACATTTTGATTTCGAAAATGAGTTGTTGCTTTCGAAAAACCCAATTCAATTAATGGTCGTTTCTCCGGATCGAAATACAGTCCTCAATTTTTTACCGTCATCATGGAATAATATTCCATACCTAGGAAACAATACACAACTTTTTGCATCTCTTCCCAATGGGACATACGCTGTTGTCGATTCCAAGTCATTTGCTTCTCAAGTATCACAAGATAAATTATCTTCATCTTTCCAGAACAAAGTAACCTTTAAAACCAAAAGAATAAATAAAGATGAGATTAATAATTTTTTCTAAGTAAATTACTTTAGTTCTCGAACATTACCTTTGTGTTATGTTTACAGAAATTAACCCTCAAAATATTGATCTCAGACTGATTTTACAGGCCGTTCATATTATGAAAAATGGAGGAATTGTTGTTTTTCCAACCGATACGGTATATGCAGTTGGTTGTGATCTTTACAATAAAAAAGGACTACAGAAATTGGCAGGCTTTAAAAAAGTTAAATTGAATAAGGCGAATTTTTCGATAATATGTCACGACCTTTCCAATTTATCTGAATATACAAAACAACTTGAAAGACCTATTTTCAAGTTAATAAAGCAATGCTTACCGGGTCCATTTACTTTTATTCTCGAGGCCTCTAATACGATACCTAAGTTATTTGATTCCAATAAGAAAGAAATAGGTATCCGGATTCCAAATAACGAAATTACACTAGCCATAGTTGACAAACTAGGTAATCCAATGGCAGTTACTTCATTACATGATTACGAGGACGAAATAATGGAATATTTTTCTGACCCTTATGCAATCTATGAGAGGTTGGATGATGAGGTAGATTTAATTATCGATGGCGGATATGGTAATTTAAAAGGATCTACTGTCATTGATTGCACAGACGGTAGTCCGGTAATTATTCGTGAAGGGCTCGGTGTGCTACCGGATTAATAATGAATGGATTTGGACTGAATTTCTATACCCAAGAAACTCGCCGCATTTTGATCAAATATACGCGATTCCTCTGTAGTCCAATATTTAATAGTTCCGTTTTTACTGCAGTTTAAATCAATTTCAGGATGATTTTGTAAGTACAATGCAAGTTTATCGGCTACAATTGCTCCTTGAGAAACGATTTTGATTTTTGACTCAACCAATGTCTCTAAATAATTCTGAACCAATGGATAATGAGTACACCCAAGAACAATTGTATCGATTTTCGAATCTTTCGCCAAGAGCGTAAACAAATCTTCTGATATTATTTTTTTTCCTGCTTCAGAATTGTGCTTGTGATTCTCTATTAAAGGGACCCAAAGTGGACAAGCATGTTGATTGACAATAATATCAGGTGCAAATTTTTGCAATTCCAATTCATATGATTTCGATTGAACAGTTCCTTCAGTCGCTAAAATTCCAACATGCTTTGTTGCGGTTAATAAGCCAATTTCCTCCGTGCTAGGCCGAATTACTCCTAAAACGCGTTTCTGGGGGGCTAAAGTAGGTAAATCTTGCTGCTGGATAGATCGCAATGCCTTAGCAGAAGCAGTATTGCATGCTAAAATGACTAGATGACAACCTTGTTCAAATAGCAATTTAACGGCCTCAAGTGTATATTCGTAAACAATCTCAAACGATCGATTTCCATAAGGTGCACGGGCATTATCTCCCAAGTATAAAAAGTCGTATTCCGGTAATCGTTTTCTGATTTCAGAAAGTATAGTCAATCCTCCATATCCAGAGTCAAACACACCGATTGGAGACTTCTTACTCATCTAAAGTGTTTTTAAATAGTTACTTACGTTGGTTTCAATTCTATTCATCACGTTAGAAGGATCAGCTTTAGAAAAAGTATTACCAGTAATTTTTTCATACAACTCAATGTATCTTTCTGTAACTACTTCCACAAAATCATCTGGCATTATTGGCATTATTTCTCCATCCTTTCCCTGAAAATTATTTTTCATTAGCCATTCGCGAACAAACTCTTTTGAAAGTTGCTTCTGAGGCTCGTCTATTAGCTGTCGTTCTGCATATCCATCTGCATAGAAATAACGCGATGAATCAGGTGTATGGATTTCATCGATTAATATTACCTCACCGTTGTGTATTCCAAATTCATATTTCGTGTCTACTAAAATCAACCCTCTATCTCGAGCCATTTCAGTTCCTCGTTGAAAAAGAGCATAGGTGTATTTCTCCATTGTTTCATAAATATCTTTAGAAACCAAACCTTTTGCTAAGATGTCTTCTTTTGAAATGTCTTCATCATGTCCTTCTTCTGCTTTAGCCGCAGGTGTAATTATCGGTTGAGGAAGACGGTCATTTTCTTTTAATCCTTCAGGTAAAGACACGCCGCAAAGTTCTCTTTTACCAAGTTTGTATTCTCGAGCCGCATGTCCGGCCAAATATCCTCTGATGACCATTTCAATACGTATTGGTTCACATGCTTTTCCAATTGCAACCATCGGATCAGGACAAGCTACGAGCCAATTAGGAACTATATCTCTAGTAGATTCAAGGAAAAAAGTAGCTACTTGATTTAAAACTTGCCCTTTAAATGGAATTCCTTTAGGTAAAATATGATCAAATGCTGAAATCCGATCGGAAGCGACCATGACCAACAAATCGTTATTCAAGGTATAAACATCACGTACTTTTCCGTGATAGACTGATTTTTGTCCCGGAAAATTGAAATTAGTTTTTGTAAGAGCGATCATTTTCTTTTTTATTTTTTTCTTCTAATTCAGCTTGGTCAAATGCTTCTATGATTTTTTTAACGATTCGATGTCGAATCACATCACTTTGTCCAAGTCGGATAATGTCAATTTCCTCAATGTTTTTCAAGTTATCTAAGGCATAAGCAAGCCCAGAGGTCTGTTTATTGGGTAAGTCAATTTGGGACAAATCTCCAGTAATGACAAATTTTGCCGTCATTCCCATACGGGTAAGGAACATTTTCATTTGCATTTTGGTTGTATTCTGTGCTTCATCCAATATCACAAATGCTTTATCAAGTGTTCTTCCCCTCATAAAAGCAAGGGGAGCAATTTCAATAATTCCATATTCGAGCATATCGGCTAATTTTTCTCCCTGAATCATGTCCCGAAGTGCGTCATATAAAGGCATTAAATATGGGTCTAATTTTTCTTTCAAATCACCAGGAAGAAACCCAAGGTTTTCTCCTGCCTCTACTGCCGGACGAGTTAAAACGATTCGTTTAACTTCTTTGTTTTTTAAAGCTCTTACTGCTAAAGCAACTGCCGTATATGTTTTACCTGTTCCTGCTGGACCAACAGCAAAAACCATATCGTGCCTATTAACAGCTTGAACAAGTTTTTTTTGATTTACCGTTCGCGCCTTAATTTTAACACCACCATTCCCATGTACCAACGTTTCAGAACCGTCATCAACGGAAAGTAATTTACTCCCGTCTTCTAACATAAGATTATCAATGTTATTCTCATTCAAGGAATTAAATTGATTGAAATGTTGAACCAATAATTTGAATTTTCGCTCAAAAATATCCATGGTTTCCTCATCACCATTTATGGTTAATGTATTACCACGAGAAGAAATTTTTAGTGTCGGAAAGAAACCCTTAAAGTGTTTTAAATTTGAATTATTTGGGCCAAAAAATTCAGCGGGATTTATCTTTTCTATTTGAATGGATCTTGCGTGCAAATCGTTAATAATTCAATCGTTTTTTTGACTTTTAGGCTTAAAAAAGTTACTTTTGGTTCAAATTTATAAAATCTCTCTCAAAGGCAGCTCTTTTTTATGCAGATAATTACGTTGACTTCGGATAGTGGAAATAAAGACCACTATGTAGCTTCAATGAAGGGTACAATCTATAGTTTGTTTTCAAGCGCTACAATTGTCGATATAACGCATGAAATTAGACCTTTCGATATAGCAGAAGCGGCACATCAGTTGAGAAATTGTTTTGATGATTTTCCCATAGGAACAGTTCATATTATTGGAGTTGATGCCGAACCACAAATTACTCCAGGAAATGATGAAGGATCTTACCCCAGTATATTAAAATATAAAGGGCAATTCATTGTATCAAATGATAATGGCTTTTTTGGAACATTTTTACACGAAAATCATCCTGAAGAATTTTATCGTGTTGAAAGTATAGTAGATCAAAGTAAGCATTATACCTTTCCAACAAAGCAATTATTAATCCCGATTGCATGCAAAATTTTAAACGGTGATAATTTAAAGTCTTTTGCTGCCGCTAGAAATAAATACAAAAAAGCATTTACACACAGTGTTGTTGTGGAGAAAAATGTGATTAAAGGATACGTGATTCATATTGATGCTTTCGGAAATTTAATAACGAATATTCAGCGTTTTCAATTTGAGCGATACGACAAAGAAGTTCCCTATACTATTTATTTTAGAAACAAAGAGTACTTTATTGAACAAGTTTCACCGGGTTATAATGCTGTTCCACCAGGAGAGAAAGTAGCTATTTTTAATAGTAATAATTATTTAGAAATTGCAATCAATCGTGGAGCAAATGCTTCGAATGGTGGTGCTGAACAACTTTTTGGTGTTCGAGTTGGCGATATGATTCGTGTAGAATTTACTCCGCGTGGTTCACACGACAATTTTGATACGTTGTTTTCATAAAAAATCCGCCATTTCTGACGGATTTTCATTAAAACCCATTTTCATTTTATTTTACATTGCTGAAGCGTATTTTGCTGAAACTACATCCCAGTTTATAACATTGAAAAACGCTTGGATATAATCGGGTCTTCTGTTTTGGTAATGCAAATAATATGCGTGTTCCCATACATCCATCCCAAGAATAGGTGTGCCATTGCATCCTTCACCCATTAACGGATTGTCTTGATTCGCAGTCGAGCAAATTTCAAGTTTCCCATTTGTTACGCACAACCAGGCCCATCCTGATCCAAATCGTGTTGCTCCTGCCTTCGCAAATTCATCTTTGAAAGATTGAAACGAACCAAATGTAGTATTAATCGCATCGGCTAAAGCCCCTGCTGGTTCACCACCTTTATTAGGACCCATGATTTCCCAGAACAAATTGTGGTTCCAGTATCCACCTCCATTGTTTCTAACAGCCGGTTTGTCTTTACAAACAGTTAAAATTTCTTCGATAGTTTTGCCTTCAAGCTCTGTTCCAGCTATGGCAGCATTTAAATTTGTAATGTATGCTTGATGATGTTTTGAATGATGAATTTCCATTGTTCGAGCGTCAATATGCGGCTCTAATGCATCATAAGCATAAGGTAATTGAGGTAATTCGAAAGCCATATTTCCAGGATTTAATAGTTAAATAAATGTTACTACAAATTTATCACAATTTCAACAGTAGTTTTAAAAAAAAGTTCTAAGGTTTGTTATTTTTTTAAAATCAATTCGTTATCCCTTTAAAATCAGAAACTACATTTCACAATTTTCTGGACTATTATAAAAATTCAAATTGGGATAAATGAAAATAATAAAATCAATAGATGAGGTCATGGATTCCATGTCGCTTGAACTTCAAATGATAGCTTTAGAAAATCAATTTCCGTATATTTTCTCCAAGGCCAGATTATTTATAGATAAAGGTGTTTTGCAATTCCGTGAATTGGATTTTTTTGGTCAACCTGCTACGGAAGATCCCGAGATGATTACTCTAATTGAATTGGGATGTAATCAAATTTTGAACGGAAATGGTTTTTCGTTTGAAACACCACTAATGGATATCGGAGTTAATGGGTTTTACGATTTAATGGAAATGTTTCATTTTGAATGTGAATCGCGAAAATCAAAATATGGGATTACTTTTCAGGAAAAGAAAGGAGTTGTTGATTGTATTACATTTATACATGTTGTTGATGCTCGTAAAGCTACTCTATACAACTTTTGTGAATTACCGTATTCAACAGAATAAACTTTATAAATGAACTTTATTTTTACATTAGTTAAACAAATCTCGAGAAGCAACTATTTTTCGGAAGAATCCTTTTTGAATAGAATTAAAGATGTTCTTAATGATCATTACGAAAACTATCCGTTTCAACATTTTTGGTACAAAAAGCTATTTATAGAAAAAGAATTACTGGAAATTGAACTTTTTGATAAACCTAATATCTGGGAAAACCATGCTGAATTAAATTTTGATATTTTCGACTATAAAACAGCAGATGAACTAATGAAACTTATTGAAACCACTCTTTTGATTATAAAAAATGATCCTGAATACAAAGACATGAATATCCTGATTAAACTCAATACCTACATTCTTGGTTGAATATGATAGAGCCCTCAAATAAAATAGAGCCTTAAATAAAAAAATCAAAATAATTGTGCGAAAAATGAATTTAAAAAAATTACTTACCAGAAAAATTTAACAGATAAGACCCAAGCTCTTCTCCGGAATGAACAAGATTCAACTTATTTCGCAATCTACTTCTAGCAATATTAATACTATGAACTGTTTGTCCTGTTATAGTTGAAATATCCTTCGAACTCATATTCATTAGTAAAAAAGAACAAAGTTTCCGTTCGTTATTGCTCAATTTTGGATGTTTTTTTTCGAGATTCCTGATAAAATTAGGATGAACTTTATTGAAACGCATTTCAAATTCATCCCATCGTTTGTTGTTTAACGAGAAATTTAATTCGGAAATCAATCCATTAACAACTGTCGCTGCTTCATCGTCTAAATTGGATAAAGTTGCTCGTAGTTTATCTGAAATATTGTGAATTAAATTATCTTTTTCTAATAAAAACATTGATTTTGAGGCCATTTCACGTTCGTTATTCTCAAGTTCTAATTGCGCTTTTTCTTTCTCAAGTTGCTCGTTCTGTAATTGTATTTCGGCATTTTTTCGAGCCGTTTTAACCCTATTTATATAAAACCAAATAATAATTACACAAACCAAAACGATAAGTGAAAGAATAATAACATACAATTTGATTTTATCTGTCTTTTCTTTCTCGAGTCTTAATTCATCTTTGAATTGATATGCCAATGCATTTTCCTGCAAACTAATTTCACGCAAACTATCTCGGTAAATTTTTTCCTTTTTTCGAAATACATGAGCCTGTTCAAATTCCTTTTTTCCTTCGTAAGCATCTGCTAATCCCTCACAAACTAAAATTTTGCTATTAAAAGAATTGAGCTGATGAATAAATTGATTTGCCTCGTTGAGGTATTGCAGAGCAAGATCATTATTTCCGATTTCTTGGTTAAAAACACCTAAATACATTAATCTTTCTGCATCGTCATCCAAATTAGGGGTTTCTTTTGCTAAAAGCAAAGCTTTATTTAAGTAAAATGTTGCACTATCATTTTGTTGTGCGTGAATGAAGGCTACGCCCATGTTAGAATAAAATTCGATCGTACCATCTTTTTTATTTTCCTTCCGATAGGATGCAATGGCTTGTCTGAAATAGTTTAGGGCGATTTTGTGATTTTCTTTTTGAAGGTAGGCAAGTCCATAATTTGACAGCGTGCGAGAGATGTTCTTCTCAATTTTGTATTGTTTGCTCAAGTCAAGAGCCTCTTTGAAATAATCAAACGATTTGTTCATGTCTAGTTCCTCGTGGTAATATGAAACCCCAAGCTGGTTATAAAAATCTATTAAAAACGCTTGATTACCTGTTTCTTCTGATAGAATTTTAATTTGATCTATGTAGAACATACATTTCTGAAAATTCTTCAAGCGAGTCAGAAAAAGATAAGATTGCTTTTGCAAGTATTTGGAGGCAAGTTCAAAATCCTTTGAGTCACGCGATTTTTTTATTCCATATTCTAGTGTATCAATACATTTTTTTAATTTAAGATGCTCGTTAGTCTTAACCCATTGGAGCAAAGGAGGATTAGGTTGCGATAAAAAGCTAAGTTGCTGACACACAAAAAGCAACAAGAGCAAACTTCGCATCGAGTATGACTTTAAGATTAAACAACTCCCTTTTTGAATCATGTATAACAAATGTATGATTGTTTTTTAACATTTCAAAATTGAATGTATGAATTGATGTATGAATGTATAACTACTACACTTTGTGTAAGGATTTCATCTTCCGAACTTTGCACTAGAATTTGAAAAACTCGAATCATGCAAAATTTTGCTCAAAAGCATTTGAAAAAAGATAGGTTGAAAGCCTATCAAATTGGTTCATCTTTTCTTTCAATCGAATTCAATTCCCCAACTAAAAAACGAATTTCCGTATTTATGAATCCTTCACTATTCAATGTAATTATTTTTATTGTTTTAAATACAATGGGGTGGAGTCAAGTTCAAACTTTTACATCTAGTGGTACATCTGTTCCTCCTGCGGGAGCATCAAATTCCGGTACAATTATCAAGATTGAATGTTGGGGAGGAGGAGGAGGAGGAAAAAGAGTGAGTTCTGGGGATACTTATGGTGGTGGTGGTGGCTCATACAGTGTCAAAACGTACACAGTAGGAACGAATATAACAATTACGGGTAATTTTACTGTGACTGTCGGTGGTGGTGGGGCTGGTGGTTCTACTTCCGGTACATCAGGCGGAAATAGTATTGTATCTGGTAATTCCGTAACTGTTACTGCTAAAGGTGGAGGTGGGGCTCTAGTTAATTCAGCTGGAGCAGGAGGACAAGGAGCATTTGGGGACTGTACGGGTAACTGTGATAATTATTGGAATGGAGGAACAGGAAGTGCAAGAGCGTGTTGTGGTAATGGAGGAGGTGGCGGTGCTGGCACCACGGCTAATGGATCGAATGGAACGACCACTGCAGGCGGTGTTGGAGGTACAGGGAATCCCAATAATGGAACTGGAGGATGGAGTAATTCAACTGCTCCAAGCTCAAATGGAGGAGGAGGTGGAGGTGGAGCTTATGGCTCAACAGGAAACGGAGGTTCTGGTGCGACAGGCTTCGTAAGAATTACTTACACTGTTAATCCAGCGATTTCAATTTCTGCAAGTACATTGGATCCAATTAGTTCATGTGCTTCAACTGTTAGTAATTCAAGAAGTTTTACAGTATCAGGTTCTAACTTAACTACAAATTTGGTAGTAACAGCCCCATCTGGATTTGAAGTGTCAAAGGATAATTCTGCCTGGAGTGGCAATGGTGGGAATGTAACATATACTCCTTCGAGTGGAACAGTATCTAACACTACTGTATATGTAAGAATGGCTTCTTTATCTTCAAGTCCATCTAGTGGGAATGTTGCTTGCACGAGTACAGGAGCCACAACTCAAAATGTTGCAGTAAGTGGCGCAGTTGGAAGCATGGTGGTTTGGAATCATGCCTCTGTTGGTGGTATTTATGGTAATAATGGTACCAATTGGACTCCAACCACAACCTATGATCAATGGAAAACATGCCATATTGCGCAATTTGCAGGTACAGGTTCAGCATCAGAATATTTTTTTAATATTGGTGGCGGAAGTTTTGGTTCAATTTCGATAGGTGCGGTTGAAGTAATGAATACACGTACTTCGCCAATTATCCTAGGAAATAGTTCTGCTACGGCAGGTACTTTAACTTTGAATGGTGGAACTGTAAATTCAGTTGCGAATACTATACTTAGAAATAATTCATCTTCTTTATTAACTTTTCAGAATACTACAACAGGTGGATCAAGTACTTTAGGTCTTGTTTTGGCAAATGCTACTAACAATATTTTAAATACGGATGGAAGTGGTGGAATAACCATTTCATCAGTCATTTCAGGGACAAATAAACCATTGTCAAAAACAGGTACGGGTGGTCCTTTGACCCTATCAGGTAATAATACTTTTACTGGTTTAACTACGATCAATGAAGGCACATTGAAACTTGGAGTTTCGAGTAGTTCTAGCTTAAGTGGACCTCTTGGTACAACAGGAGCGGGTACTGTTGTTTCTAGTGGTGCAAGTATTGATTTGAATGGATTTTCGTTAACATCAAGTGCCACAGAAGCCCTAACGCTTAATGGAACAGGAGTATCAATTGGTGGCGCTTTAATGAATTCTGGTGCTGCAGCAACATGGATTGGCACAATTGCTCTTGGTTCTGATGCAAGTATTGGTGGTTCAGGGGATATTACAGCTAGTGGAATAATATCTGGCGCATTTAATTTAACAAAGTCCGGATCAAATGCACTTACTTTATCAAATACAAATACTTTTGGTGGAGTTGGAAAGAATATTTCTATAGACAATGGTACGCTAATAATTTCAAGTTTTGGTAACAACCTTGGTAATAGTAACAATACTTTTAGCATCGGATCATCCAGTTCCTCTGCTTCGTTAAAATTTTCATCAGGAACAGGAAATGTTCCACGGGCATTTTCGATAGGAAGCGCGGGTGGGACAATGGAATTTACATCCACCGGAACTGTTACTTTTGATGGAACAGGTACATTGAATGGTACATTAACTGCAAATTGTTCAGGCTCGACTGGAGACATTATTTTTGCCGGGGCATTAAGCGGAAGTGGAGGGATTAATATAAATTCAACTACTGCGACAAGGGTTGTTAGATTCAATGCGGCAAACACCTATTCTGGTTCAACAACCATTACCTCTGGTACTCTTAGGTTGGGAATAGCAAACGCTATTCCATCTGGATCAAACGTTATTTTAAATGGAGGTAAATTAAGTAGTAGCTCCACTAATGTTGGCTTTACTACAAATGGAACTTTATCATTAAATGAGAATTCCACGATTGAATTGGGTACATCGGGGAACTATAACTTTGGAGCAAGTAATGCCGCAACATGGACACCTGCCAAAACACTTACGATTTCTAATTGGACCGGAACTGCGGGATCTACAGGGAGTGGTGCCAAGATATTTATTGGATCAAATTCTTATGGATTATCAACAACGCAATTAAATCAAATCACATTTGACGGTTTTGATACTGGCGCCTCAATTTTATCAACAGGAGAAATCGTTCCCAGATTATATCAATTCAGAAGCAAATCCAATGGTAACTGGAGTTCTACTGCTTCATGGGAACAGAGTGGCGATGGAACCAATTGGGTTAATGCTACAGCAACACCCACGAATAACAGCGGTATAATTACAATCCGAAATGGTCACACAATAACCGTTGCGAATTCTGTTACAGTTGATCAAGTAATTATTGAAGCAGGTGGTATTTTAGAATTAGGCAGCAGTGTTACATTAACTATTAATGATGGTTCAGCGATCGATTTAGACATAAGTGGTACATTTATTCAAACTGGAGGTACATTAACTAATAATGGGCAAATTACAGTTCAAGATGGTGGAATTATTCGTCAAGCAAAAGTGGGTGAAGTTATTCCATCTGCTACATGGAATACTGGTTCGACTTGTGAGGTGACTGGATGGCAAAGTACGATAGGTGGTGGATTAAATCAAAACTTTTACAATTTCACTTTTCATTGTTCATCATGGAGTACAACTCTTCAAAGTATGGAACCTAATGGCATGTTGGTTAATGGATTATTTAAAGTTTCAAATACAGGTTCAGGAAAACTAAATTTATTATCAGGAGCAACAAATAGATCTCTTACTGTTGGGTCATTTGAATTATCAGGGGGGCAATTTCAACTTTCTGGCTCTAATGGAGATGCAAATTCAACACTAACTGTTACTAATAATTTTTTGGTGTCAGGGGGCACATTTTATTTTCAAGATAATCCAACCGCATCCGCGGGAATTTGCAGATTAATCGTTGGAGGTGATTTCACTCAAAGTGGCGGTACAATTTCAGATGATCAAAATACTGGTAGTGTTGGAATATATTTGAACGGTACAAGCGCACAAACAATAACGCTATCAGGAGGGTCTTTATTGGATTATTTAAGAACTCGGTTTGGATACAAAACAACATCAGGACCATCAGCAATCAATGAAGTGTATAGTAATACAGTTTCACAAAATACTATAACAGGTGCAAATATGCCAGCATATTCTGGATATTCATCATACCCTACAAGCGGCTCACTAATAAACGATGTTACAATTAATAATAGTTCGGGTGTCACATTGAGCAGTAATAAGACAATAAACGGAACTTTGACTTTGACAAGTGGAGCATTTACATTAAGCAACACTTTAACAATGGCAAATAACACGAATATTATTAGAACTGGAGGTAGTTTAAGTGCTTCCCCTGCATTTGTAACAAGTGTAAATGTTACATATGGAGATGGTTCCTATTCATCATCAATAACAACTGGAAATGAATTACCTAGTTCAAATTCAGTACTCAATAACCTAGTTGTAAATGTTAGTGGAGGTGTAAATTTAAATGCAAGTCGAACAATTAACGGAACTTTAACATTAACAAATGGTACTCTTGCAGTTGGAGCCAATTCGTTTTCGATTAAGGGTGCGATAAATCGAACCACCGGTAATATAAATGCAAGCAATGCATCAGCTGTAATTGTATTTAATGGTAGTTCTTCTCAAAATATTCCAAGTTCAACATTTACAGGAAACATTAATTCTTTAACAATTAATAATGCCTCAGGAGTAATATTAAATGATAATACAACTGTGGCAAACACCCTAACCTTAACAAGTGGTCTCCTTGACATGAATAGTAAAACCTTAACAATTGGAACTTCCTCAGCCAACGGAACAATCTCTGGAGGAAGTGCAACATCTTATGTGATTGCAGTTACGGATGGAACAAATACTTCAAAATTAATTCATCGGGTGAATTCGTCTTCAAATACTCAATATGTTTTCCCAATTGGAACAACAACGAAATATACGCCAGTTCAATTGAACTTAAAGGGAGGAACTTTGAGTAATGCACATATCGAAGTTTACACCAAAAATGGCATGGTGACGGGAATGAATTCTGGCCTGTCTTGTCATTTGAATCGTTCTTGGTTTGTTGAACCTACAGGAATAACATCGCCAAGCTATGATATTCAATTGAGTTTTGCCTCAGGTGATTTTAGTGGAGATGCTGGTTTTGATTTAAATCCTATTAAATTAAGCGGAGGTGTTTGGTATAAACCAAGTGGTTCTTTACTTCAAAATGGAACTACTCAAGGTACAAGCCAATCCACAACATATTCGAATGGATCAAACCCAAGTCTAGGATCGGGAACCGTATTTTGGAATGGATTGTCATCATTCAGTGAATTCGGTGGTGGTGGTGGTGGTCAAGCTCTTCCTGTAGAATTGCTTTCGTTCAATGCAAATTGCAACAATGAGGGATTCGTAGATTTAACTTGGCAAACAGCATCAGAATATAATAGTTCTCATTTTGATTTAGAGCGATCTCGTAACGGATCAGAATGGCAAGTTATTCAAACAATTCCAGCTGCTGGAAATAGTAACGAACTGATAACCTACCAAGCAGGTGATCATGCACATTCAGAAATCCAATATTACCGCTTGAACCAAGTAGATATTGATGGAACCAACAAATACTACAATCCGATTGCAGTGCATTGTGATGATTCGGACAAAGAAGTAATACAAACCTATCCAAACCCAAGTCATGAAGGTTTTAGCGTATTGATTAATAATACAAAAAATACAGGAGAAGGAAAAATATCGATAGTTGACGCCACTGGCGCTATTATTTCAGAAAAATCAATTACTATTCAAGACGGGGCGAATGTATTCTTTATTAACGAAAACCTAACACGCGGAATTTATTTCATTCAGATTGAAAATGATCAACATAAAACCAAAACGATAAAGCATGTTGTAAATTGATTTGAAGCTTAAATCAAATTAATATAAGTAAAAGCCTCCTTCGGGAGGTTTTTTTTATTTGTTTACTGATACATCATATATACATTTGAAACTATTGTTTTTCAAACAAGTGAGACTCTTTTAAATTAGCAGTACTAAACGTTACTCTCCTCAGAAACCATGAAAAACGAAATAAACTTAAGTATTTTCTGTTCAAAAATTTTAGTACTCTTTGCACTTCTCGGAGCGAACCTGGGTTTTAGTCAAAATACAACAGATGCTTTTACAATTCCTGGAACATACACATGGACAGTGCCTGCTTGTGTTACATCCATTACTGTTGAAGTTTGGGGCGGTGGTGGTGGTGGTGGTGCAGTTTGGTCAAGATTCGATCCTGCAGGAAATTCTATCACTTCAGATGAAATTTGTACTTCTGCCGGTGGAGGCGGTGGAGGTGGTTTCAGCTCACGAACTTATACTGTAGTTCCCGGTCAAACATATACCATTGTGGTTGGAGCTGGAGGAGCAGGAGGAATTATTAACACATCTCTTGCCACAAATCGTGCTCAGAATGGGTCAACAGGAGGAAATAGCACTTTTTCAGGTCCGGCAACTACGGGTCCAGGTACACTTACAGGATTCGGAGGAACTGGAGGTTTTGCAGCAAATATTTTAAGAAGTTGCCTTGGTGGATGTAGTGGTGCTGTGCATCAAGGGGCTAATGGAAATGGCGGAACTGGAGGTGGAGGTGCAAACGGTACATCTATCTTTACCGGTGGAAATGGAGCTGCGGGTGTGCATAGTGGTAGCACAAATGATAAGAGTGGAGCAGGAGGTGGTGGAGCAGGAAATGCGGCAAATGGTGGAAATGGGGGTGTTACTGCAGCTGGGCCGGGAGGGAATGCTTTTGGTGGAAATGGTGGGGCAGGAATTGTTCAACCATACGGAAGCGGATATCTTGGTACGAACGGAAACCCTGGATCAACAATTGGCGGTGGTGGCGGTGGCGCATGCGGACACAATAGGGCTTCCAATAACAATTCTCACAGAACAAATATTGGTGGAAATGGCGCAAGAGGTGAAGTACGAATTACGTATGTTAACCCAGCTTCAACCGTTCCAACTTTTAATCCAGTTAACCCAATTTGTAGTGGTGACCCATTATCTCCCTTACCTACAACTTCGAACAATGGCATCTCAGGTTCGTGGTCACCTGCGTTAAATAATACAACGACGACAGTATATACTTTTACACCTTCAGCTGGCGTTTGTGCATCTTCAACTACATTAACGATAACTGTAAATCCAGATGCCGTAATATCCGGACAACCTCAGAATACTCCAATTTGTGCCAACAGCGGTTCGGCAACATTAAATGTGAGCTCGAATACAGGGCCTTATCAATGGCAATATTACGATGGTTCAACTTGGTCAAATGTAGCCAATGGAACACCAGTTGGTTTTACCTATTCTAATGCTACAACGAATGCCTTAGGAATAACTACGGCTAATGCAAATTGTGGTACGGTTCAATATCGTGTTATTGCAGGTTCTTCACCGTGTGAAGCCACCTCAAATACGGCTACAGTTTCAGTGCTTAAAGTCACACGAATCACCCCAATAGGACCACAATGTAGTGGTAGTCCATTCGATTTTGATGCTTGTCCATCTGGTGCAACGTATGCATGGTCTGTTTCATCACCGCTAGGAACATCTGCAAGTCCAACTTCGGGTTCCGGACAATCGTTTTCGTTTATTTCTTCCAATAATACAGGTTCCAATCAAACATTTACGGTAAACGCTTCAATCACCTTTCAAGGACTAACTTGCTCTCAAACATTTACGCCTACTATTGTTTCTCCACCTGTAAGTGGAACGATCTCTGGAACAACTTCCATTTGTATTGGAAACACCTCTAATTTAACTTCAAATGGCACCTCCGGAGGGACGTGGACTTCATCTAATTCATCAATTGCTTCTGTTAATTCATCAGGAGTTGTGACAGCAGTTAGTGCTGGTTCAGCAACTATTACCTATTCGGTGAATGCAACTTCGCCTTGCACAGGTTCTTCCTCTTCCCCTATTGATGTTACGGTTATTGCGAACCCTAATTCAGGGACAATTAACGGTTCTTCAACAATTTGTTTACCTGGAACAACAACCCTCACAACAAATGGTGATTCCGGTGGAACATGGTCTTCATCGAACACGGCTGTCGCCACCGTAAGTTCTTCTGGTTTGGTAACAGCAGTTTCTGTAGGTTCAGCAACGATTACTTATACAGTCAATGCAACTGCTCCCTGTACAACCAATAGTTCCTCTACATTCAATATTACCGTTTCTACTGGTGCTGATGCCGGAACGCTTAGTGGAACAAGTACA
>Ga0315902_10000104_pt1 | contig 138324 bp, 124 predicted proteins | sample LakEriMetagenome_9_FD_203523 | JGI IMG/M metagenome (GOLD analysis project Ga0315902, IMG submission 203523) | Freshwater fungal communities from buoy surface, Lake Erie, Ohio, United States - Buoy 12 MA117 | ecosystem: Environmental > Aquatic > Freshwater > Lake > Lake biofilm | place: USA...
GTCACCGGGGACGCTCTCTGCGGTCTTGTCGTATCGGGTGGCCAGGCTTCCGCCGTGCTTGAGCCTTGAGAAGCAGCGCCCGACGAGGTTTTCGCAGGCTGCTGATCTTGCCTTCGATGACGGGCTGGACCTTTCGGTTTCGCCATACGGGAATGACTGCGGCGACGCCTCAGACCTCCAGGTCCGGCAGGATAAGGTCGGCGAAGCATCCCTTGTCGGCGCGCAGGACGCGCGGCGGCGGGCCAGGCTGATCCATCATCGGCGCATAACCTTCTACATCCGAGGCCTGCCCGCCGCTCAGCGTGACTGCCACGGGGAGGCCCGGTACGTTGCCGCGGAGATGGATGCTGGTCGAGTAGCCACCCCGAGACCGGCGAGACCCCCGGTGACCTGATCCCTTTTCTTGCCGCGCCGGCGGCGTGCTGATGCGCGCGGAAGACGGTGGAATCGATCATCCGAACGCTGTCGTTGCCCGCGCCCGTGTCGTTCAATGCCTCCAGAAACGCGTCACAGGGCCCCGCCTGCCTCCAGCGCCGGAACTGCCGGCAGACCGAGTTGCAGGCGGCGAAACAGCTGTACAGGTTCCGCCAGGCTGTCCCCGTCCAGCACCGGCCGCTGATCACGAGTCCGACGACCCCGCCTCGACCCTCATGCAATCACGAAGGGCTCGAAGACGGCCTACTCTCCATCCGAACTTCAGACCTCGGGCCAACGCCGCTATCCGCAAGGAACAGCCTTGGCTCAGCGCTCAGCTGATATGGAAGTCCTCTTTGTCCACACCGCCTAGAACGTTACATCAAGACCGAGCCCGAAAGTAACCGGGCGGCCACGGGCGGGGATCGTTACCGTCCCGATCGCGGGATAGGTCGTGCCGTCATCGTTCAGAGCGTTTTCCACAAAACCGTAGACCTTGAAGCGCTCGAACTCGGCACCTGCCTTCAAATTGATGATCGTGCGCCCATCAACGAAAGTGAACGTGTCGAAAGGCGGGCTCGGCAGGTTGCGCAGCGTGTTCTGCGAACCGTCTGTGTAGCCGAGGTCGCCACGTGCAAATCCGATCACACCGTTCGCCAGCGACTTGCGATAGTCCACAGACACCGAGGCGGTCCATTCGGGGACAAGATCGAGCGGGTCGCCGGCGACATGCGTTGCGCTGGCGGTGTCGTAAGCCATATCGGTCCAGCCGACGGTCGCACCGAGCCTGAGCTCGTCGGAGACTACAAGCTGGGCGGCGAAATCGACCCCGAAGCCCGATGCGGCCCCGCCGTTTGCGGTGAACGAAAATGGCACGCCGGGAGCGATCGTCAGGGTCTGCTGCACATCGGACCAGTCATTGTAGTAGAGCGCGGCGTCGATCAGAAGTTTGCTGTCGAAGAAATACTGCTTCATGCCGACTTCATAGGTCCACAGTTCCTCCGGTCCGAAGCTCGCCGGAGGCGGCGTAAAGGCCGGCGGCACGCGCGTATAGTTGAACCCACCTGAGCGAAACCCCTTGGCCGCGGTGAAGAAGACGATTCCCCTGTCGAAATCGTAAGTCAGGTTCACGCGCGGATTGAAGCTGTCAAACGTTGCGGTCTGGAATGGAGCGCCCGGCGCAATCTGGCGCGAACGCTCGTCTTCGAAATAGCGCCCGCCGAGCGACACGGTCAGCGCCTCGCTCAACGCGTAGGCGCCTTGAGCGTAGAGGGTCCAGAACTCGGAAGTATTGGTTTGCGCCGGGGTACCGAACAGATCGAAGGCCAGGGCGCTTGTCGGCGTCGGAGCGGTTACCGAGAAGGAGTTGCCGACACGCTCGTCGTCGATGTAAGTGACCCCGATCAACCAGTTGAAGCGGTTGTCTCCGTTGGAGGTCAGACGCAGTTCCTGGCTCGTACGCTCGAACTGGCCGTCGGCAAAAACGACGGCCTCGGTGATGTCGCCGGGCGACCGTCCCAGTCCGCCAGACGCGAGCGGCACCAGCGAGAAGCCGATAGTAAAGTCCGACTGATCGATTGCAACTGCCCCCTCGCGGTCGATGCGGCCTGTCGAACTGAGGAACGTGGCGAATCCGAGATCGAACTCGGAGACCAGGTTGTACACATCAAACTGATCTCTAGACGGCGCACGCCCGGGGGCAGGATTGAACATGTTTATGTCAGCTAACGTGCTGTCGTCTTCTTCCATGGACTGCGTCATGGCAAGTAAGCTGAAGCTCAAACGATCCGTAGGTTCGAATCTGACCTTGGCGCGAAGGCTATAGATGGTCGATCCGTTGGCATTGTCGCCGTCCGGCGTATCGATCCACCCGCCGGCGTTCTCATATGATCCGGCGAGGCGCACACCGAGCTTGTCGGCAGCGATGGGCAGGTTCAGGACGCCTTCCAGCCGGTAACTTCCCTCGCCGCCATCGGTCGTTGCGGTCTCGGCACCGAGACGGCCTGAGACTTCATCGAGCACCGGATCTGCCGTGATGTAACGGATTGTGCCGCCCATCGAGCTTTCGCCGTACAGGGCGGGTTGAGGACCGCGAAGGACCTCTACACGCGCGAGGTCGAGAAGCTGCGGACTGAGGGCTGTGCCGGCCGAGCCGGGCGCGATGGAAAGTTCGTCGATATAGGTGCCGACTGTCGGCGAGCCCACGAACTGCGAAACACCGCGGAGCTGGATCTGACCGGTTCCGGGTCCGCGATCGGCGATCGACAGGCCCGGGATCGAGTATTGTAGATCCCTCAGTTGCTCCACGCCTCGTGCGTCAAGGTCAGCCCCAGTCACCGCCGTGATCGAAATTGGCACGTCGACGATGGATTGTTCGCGGCGCTGCGCTGTCACGGTGATAACGTCAAGCGTGGCGATAGGGTCCTCTTCGGGCTCCTGGGCAAGCGCGACGGGCGAGAGTGCCGTGGTGGCGAGCATCGTCGAAAGAGCAACAGTCAGGTTGCGGCGAATGGCCATCATAAGCTCCCCGGAGTCGGTTGAGACATGCCTCATTGACAACACCATACAGTGCTGTACTGTACTCACGTTGTCAATTCAAGAACGGGGACTCGCCTCGTTTGCCGTCAGATAGGCGCTGTCAGTTGCGCGGGCGCCACAGGTTGACGAAGTCACGACAATCCTGCGGCGGGTGGAAGGGGAAGAACAATGGACATCAGTGCTGGTCTGCCAGATCGCGACAACGAAGCCGCTGTTTCACCCGGTACGATGCGCTGGGCCTGGTACGGGCTCGCCGTGCTGGCCACTGCAATGGTCTTCTCGTTGGTGAACCTGCAGATGATTTACCTGCTGGCCGAACCTTTCAAACGTGATCTCGAACTAAGTGACAGCGAGGTGGGACTGTTGACCGGCCTGGCCCTGGGCCTGACGCTGTCCGTGATGACGTTTCCCATGGGCTGGCTGACAGACCGTACGAACCGCAAGATACTGCTGGCATTCTGCGTCGTGCTCTGGTCAGTTGGGACGGCCGGGGCCGGCCTGTCGCAGAACTACGCCCAGCTCTTTATCGCAGTCATGGGCCTCGGTGTCGGCGAGGCTGTTCTCGGGCCAATCGTTTATTCTATCATTCCGGACCTTTTTCCGGAGAAGCGCCGCGTCCTTGCCAACTACATCTTCTTCCTGGCTTCCGTGCTGGGTGCTGCGATTGGCCTGACGATCGGCGGCGCGCTCATAGCAGCTATTGATGCCTGGAAGGACTCCGGCCCGGTCTTTCCCGCCGATCTTGAGACCTGGCGGATCGCCATGATCGCCTCCGCGGTCCCGGGCGTCTTGATAGCGCCGGCCATTCTCGTGATGCGCCTTGAGCGAAAAGGGCCTTCTGCCGCCGCCGGAGGCGAATGGGGCATGATCATCGCTTTTGTTCGGCGCCATGCCCGTACACTCATCGGCGTGTTTTTCGGCTTTGGACTGTCATATTCGGCCAAGAGCACGATGTTCATCTGGGCACCGTCGATGCTCATCCGCGTGTTCAGGGAAGGAGAAGCTGCCGTCGGCGTCAAGCTCGGCCTCGTCACAGCGGTGTCGACCGTGATCGGCGTACTGGGCTCCGGCCTCGCCTATCGAGCACTCAGTCCCAAACTCGGCGCTGTGACCGCTTTGCGCGTGGCCCAGGCCAGCCTCACGGTTGCGGCTCTTGTGCTTCCCGGGCTTTTGATCAGTCAAAGCCTGTTTCAGGCCTATGCGGTCCTGTTCATGTTCTCTGCGGCCTCGGTCGCGGCGATGAGCCTTTCGCCGACCATGCTTCAGGACATATCCCCTGCCCCGGCACGAGGCCGCTTGGTGGCGGCCGGCGGCTTGGTCTCGATCGGCTTCGGCGCGCTAACGCCGGTCGCGGTCGGTTATGCATCCGACCTTCTGCCAGGCAAAGGCGCGGGTCTGCTCGAGGCTATGGTCATTGTCGGGGCACCCCTGCTCTTCTTGAGCTGCGCTATTCTGTGGTTCGCGGAAAAGACCATCTCGGCGACAATCGCCGACGCAAAGCAGCTGTCCTGACCAACAGACTGCGTGCCGCAGCCAAAACTGCCACCAACGGATAATCCCCTGTCAGGGCTAACGGACCAGTTCGAGTGAAGTCGGCTCAGTCATCAGAGGTCGGCAGAAGGTCGAAGCGCTTCAGCAGAGCATCAGGGTTGGGGTCGCGGCCAAGGAATTCGCGGACGGCCTGATCGGCCGTGAGCGTGTTTGCCGGTTCAAGGATGAGCCTGCGGTAACGCGCATTGAGCGTTTCATCGTAGAGCCCGTCTTTCGACGCGAGGAACTGCTCGGCAATGTCAGCAGCGATCATGTCTGACCAGTAGTATGTATAGACACCTGCTGCATATTCCGGGCTGAATGTGTGGAAAGCGTGCGAAACGGCGAGCAGCGGCGCGACGGACGCCGGCGCGCCCAGATCCGCGATCAGTTTCGCTTCCACAGCCTGTGCGTCGATCTCGCGCCCGTCGGCCTGCAGATGGAGGTGCATGTCCGTGATAGCCGTCAGCAGATAGTCCAGGGTGACCGAGAACACCCGGTCGAACTGCACGGACGCCTTGAGGTTTCCGATCAAGGTGTCGCTTATGGAAGCGCCCGTTTCGACGTGGCGCAAATGGCGCCGCATGAGCGTCTCGTCCATGAACCAGCGCTCGTGGAACAGAGCAGGCGCTTCGATGAAATCCCAGGGCAGGGTGTATGTCCCGAGCGAAGGATACGGTGCCGTATTCGAAAGTGTATGGAGCGTATGGCCGAACTCGTGGAAGATCACGTTCGCGCGCTCAAACGGCATGGTCGCAGGCTTTCCCTCCTGAGGCGGTATTGCGCTGGAGTGGAGCACAACGAGCGGCAATACGTCGCCGTCGAAGCTCGAAGCGGCACGGTACTGCGAAGCCCAGCTGGACGGGCGTTTGCCCTCGCGCTGGAAGAGGTCCATCCAGAGAACGCCCGCAATCTTACCATCCTGGCGCACCTCATAGACTTCGATTTCCGGTGCGACCGTCTCGATGTCCGCGAGACGCCCGAAAGTGAAGCCATAGGCGCGCCCGGCCGCGTCAAACATGGCCGCACGCACATTTTCGAGGGTGAGGTATGGCTCGATGTCGCGGATCGAAAACCCGATCTCCGCCTCGCGGAGCTTCTCTCGATAGAACAGGCGGTCATGGGCCGCGATCGCGAAATCCGCGCCTTCGGCATCGGCCAGCACTTGCATCCGCTCCAGTTCGCTTTCTGTAACAGCGAGGATAAGCTCCCAGCTCTGCAGCATCATATCGAGAGGCCGTTCCGGTTTTCCCGCCATACGCGCCGCAGTCTGGTAGGCAGCAAAATTCGCATAGCCCATGAGAGCAGCCTTCTCTCCGCGCAGAGAAAGGATTTCAGTCATGACCGGAGCGTTGTCATGAATGCCATCAAATCCGCCGCGACCGATCCAGAGATCCCAGACCTGTTTGCGCAGCGCCCGGTCTTCGGCAAACTGTAGCACGGGCCAGACCGATGGACGCCGGATTGCGATGGCAAACTCGCCGTCGCGTCCGCGGCTCGCCGCTTCGCTACGGGCCGCTTCCACCTCGACCGGCGTCAGTCCCTTCAGGCGCGCTTCGTCTTCCACATAGACGACAAGGTCTCCTTCCTGGGCAACAACGTTGGCGCTGAAGGCTGCCTGCAGCAGCGCGAGCCGTGTCTCGATTTCCGCGAGACGCCTGGATTCTGCCTCTCCGAGCGCCGCGCCGCGGTGACGCAGATCAGATGCGATCACCGCTGTGAGGCGGGCGGCCACGGGATCCGGAGCACTGTCCGGTAGTCCCGCCTCGATTGCTTCAATACGTGCGAACAACGCCGAGTTCGCGACGATCTCTGCCTCGAGGGCCGCGATCAGCGGATTGATCGCTGCAGCGACTTCGCCCACCTCCGGGGTGCGCGCAGTTGATGCAAAAAGATTCAAGAGCGCCTGACAGCGTGCAAGCCGAGTGCCCGCCCGTTCATAGGCGAGCACGGTATTCTCGAAAGTCGCGGGTGCCGGATCAACGCTGATGGCTTCGATCGAGGCGCGCTTTTCCGCAATTGCGGTCAGGCAGGCTGCCTCTATCCGATCGGGCGTCACGCGGCTGACGGGCGGCAGGCCGCCATAGGGTCCCGGCCACTCAAGCAAGGTTTCGATCATGGGATCGGGAAGACTCCGCTCGTCCGTTGCATTGTTGTTGACAGCACGACGAAAGTCCGGCGCTTCGTAAATGACGTTACCGCCCGTAAATTCTGGAGCGTACATCAACGTCGCGTCTGAGCTGACACGGAGCAGCGGCAGGCCGCCATATGGTCCTGGCCCCTCGAGCAAGGATTCGATCATGGGACCGGGAAGATTCAGCCCGACTATTATCTCGTTGATGACAGGAGGAAGAAAGTCCGGAGCTTCGTAAATGAAGTTATGTCCGGTACCTTCAGGTGCGTAGATCCGCGTCGCGTTTGAGCTAGCTCTAAGAAATTGCTCGCGTGTTATCCTCAGGAACCGTAAAAAACGTTCCGCCTGATCGGGATCTTTGGCAATCATTGCAGCGTATTGATCGATCTGCGGCTCAGCACGCGGCGCAATCAGGAAAAGCGGCAGATCACCCAGATCGCCCTCAAAGACATGAGTTTCGAACGCGAGTTCAGCAAACCCATCAGGCGTCAGCTCAGAATATATTGACGCGCTCGCAAAGTGAATTCCGGCCCGATTGTTGAGTGCCTCCAATGTTTCACGAGGCGCTGCAAGAACGTCCGGCTCGCCGTTCCGGTTTCGTGGCGGGGTGTACCGATTAAACCCATACAAGCCAAACAGATATCGCCACCCGGCGCTTCGCGACATGGTTTCCAGTGAACCGAGGCCAGTACGGTCGAGCCCGTACATCAAGACATCGGGCGGGGTAGGATCGAGCAGGATCAGCGCTGCCGTTCGGTCCGGATACCTCCGGGCAATGTTTGCAGCGAGCAGCCCGCCGAAGGAATGACCGACAAATATGAACGGGCCTTCCTCGCCCGCCGCGTCGAGTGCTGCGATCATTTCATCCGCTTCACGCGCCGTTGTCCTCGGGAACCGGCCGGTGTCACTCCATCCTGTGCCGGGTCGGTCAATCAGAACGCTGCGGTGCCTGGTTCTGAGTTCAGCGTGGAAAGGATACATTGAGAGCCCGCCGGCATGCCCCCCGCCAAACCAGACGAGGGTCGCCCGGCTTTCCGGCCCCTCCGCAATCAAATGGATGCGCGTGCCATGCACGTTGACGAACTCTCCGGGTGCCGGAAAGTCAGCGCCGAGGGCGGCAAGGCGCACCAGATGGCTCATCGAGCCCAGGGCTGCCACGATCGAAACCCCTGCCAGAGCCAGGCCGGCGTAGCGCGCCGGCTTCGGCACGAAGCGGGTCAACGCGATGCCGGCCGCGATCCCGAGGCTGGCGATCAGAAGCCCGGCATACTCCTGGCTCGCTAAGGCGAAAATCACTGCATCCATCGTCATTTCCCCGGTCCGCAGAACCCTCGGCACCGACGATCAATGGGGTTCATTGCCGCCGCAGATACAGTACTGTATGTTTTGGCTCTGTCAAACCGCCCAGAAGCGAAACGATAGGAAGCGTAGATGAGCCAGAGCGCCGATGTCGTCATCGTCGGGGGCGGCGTGATCGGCCTTTGCGTGGCGCTGTCGATCGCCCAACGCAGCCGCTTGAGTGTCACGATTCTCGAAAAGGGGCTTGCGACGGGCGAGGGATCAACGGGCGCAAGCTCAGCCGTTTGCCGCTTTCGGTACTCAAAGCAGGAAATGGTCGAGCTGGCGCGCGACGGGATCGCCGGTTACCAGAACTGGGCAGACTATCTGAAATGTTCTTCCCCCCTCGGAAAGTATCAGAGGCACGGCAATGTCTGGCTCGGCTTGAACCGCCACGCCTATGAAGGCGAAGTGGAGCGCCTCGGAAAACTGGGTGTTCGCGCGAGTTATCTCGACGACGCGGCGCTCTCTGAACTCTATCCCGCACTAAACCGGTGCGTGCGCCGACCGAAGTTTGAAACTGGCGAAGCGCACGTTTGCAGAGGCGGCGGTCGCCATCTTCTTGAATTCGACTCCGGCTACATGGAACCGGGTGACGTCCTTGTCGATCTCGTAAATGCCTGCCGCGCGCATGGCGTGACAATCCGTTTCCGATCAGAGGCAACAGTCATCAAGCAATCCGGCGGAACGGTAAAAGGCCTCGGACTTGCAGACGGCGATCGGATCACAACGGGCGTGATCGTAAACGCTGCCGGTCCGTGGTGTGGCCGGCTGATGCTGGCCGCCGGGATCGACAATCCTTGGCCGCTTCTGCCGACACGTGTCCAGATCGTGCAGATCGATCGGCCAGACGGACTTGAGGGTGACATCCCCATCTGCGCGGACCCGGCGTCAGGGATCTACTTCAGGCCGGCGCGCGACGGCCATCAGATCATCGTCGGATCCCTTCTGGAGAAAGACGAGCGCGAGCATATCACTAATCCTGATTCATTTCTTAGACTGGCTGACGATACATTTATTCGAGAGAAGTTGTTTGCACTTGAGCACCGTATTGGCAAAATTGATTACAGCAAGACGATCAGGAGCTATTCTGGCTTGTACACGATCAATAAAGCTGATGTTCATCCGGTTATAGGCCCGACACCGCTGTCGGGCTTCTACGTCGCAAACGGATTTAGCGGGCATGGTTTCAAGCTGGCACCAGCGATTGGCAGGCTGCTCGCTGCCCAGATCACGAGTAAGTCGCTACCCGGAGATCCGCAGATCGAACCGGAGTTCCTTGCCTTCGACAGAGCGCCGTTCCGGATAGAGACCAACAGCGTTCTAGCCTGAACGACAAGGGCCGGAAGCTTTCTCGCCCAAAGCGGAGGCGGCGCTCCTGCTGGGTTATCTTGAGCCTCTGGTGAACAAAGCGAGCCAACCCCTACGGCACGTTGACGTGACCCCCCGAAGTGATCCCTGCCCCGGCCTTGGCCCGCGAGGGAAGAGAGTCTGGCCGACTATCCAGAGCGAACCGCGATTTGTCGGAATCCGGATTCTCAAGTCAGCGGTGATGTGATTCATCCTGTCTGCCGGGCAGGAGGCCGGCGGTGATGACAGCTGCGTCTTCCATGGATCTCCGCGAGAGGGCTCTGGCCCACGAGGCAGCGGGCGAGACGCATCGGCAGATTGCCGAGGCGCCGCTGATCGCTCTCTCGTGTATCTCCAGGTAGGCCCGGCGCGAGCGGGAGACGGGCTCGCCCGCGCCGGCGCAGGACAGATGACCGCACCCCGACAGATCACTACATCAAACCGGACTCACGCCTGCAGCAGAGGGACCATCCACAGATGACAGCCCCCGACTGCCGCGACCGTGGCCGACTACAGCCGGTCGCGCAGCGCATGCCAGGCGAGCCCGGCCACGGTCAGCGGCCAGCGCAGCAAGCGTCCGCCCGGGAACGGCGGCGTCGGCAGACGGGAGAGCAGTTCGACCCCGCCGGGCTCGCCAAGCACCGCCTCGGCCAGCAGCTTGCCGACATAGGGGGCCAGCATCACGCCCTGCCCCGAATAGCCTGAGGCTACCCGAACGGCCGGCGCAACCTCGCCGACGAACGGGACCCGGTTCATAGTGATGCCGAGGGTAGCACCCCAGGCGTGGTCAATCGGCACATCGGACAGCTGCGGATAGACCTTCAGCATGTGGCGACGCACAAAGCCGGCAAGGTCTGACGGAAATCCGGGCCGGTAGTTCTCGCCGCCGCCGAACAGCAGCCGGCCGTCAGGTGTCTTGCGGAAATAGTTCACGACGAAGCGGCTGTCGGCCACTGCCGCATCCGAACGGATGATCGCCTCGGCCCGCTCGCCGAGCGGCGCGGTGGTTAGGATGAAGTTGTTGATCGGTATGACCCGGGCGCGAACTCTGCGGGCCATACGGTTCAAGGAGCCGTCGCCGGAGAGGATCAACTGGTCGCAGCTCACCTGGCCACAGGTCGTCTGAACCACGATCCTGCCACCCTCGCGCCGCCAGTCGAGGGCGCGGGTCTGCTCGTGGATCACGGCCCCGGCGACCATCGCGGCCTGGGCCATGCCCCGCGCCAGGTTGAGGGGGTGGAGGTGGGCCCCGTCGCGATCAATCACCCCTCCGTGATAGACTTGGGTCCCCAGCTCATGGGACAGATCTTCCGGCGCGATCAGGGCAAGCGCCTCACAGCCATAGACCTTCGCCATGTGCTCGATGTGGACTGCGTCCGCGGCCTCACCGTCAGGACGGTGGCGCGCATGGATCATGCCCGGCTTGAGATCGCAGGCGATGGCGTGGCCGGCGATGATCGCCTGAAGGTGCCGTCGGGCATCCTCGGCCAGCTTCCAGAGCGCGAGGGCGTCGTCGCGGCCGACGGTCTGTTCAAGCCAGACCTGGTCGCGGCGCTGACCGGTATGGACCTGCCCGCCGTTCAGTCCGGAAGCCCCCGCCCCGACCCGGCCGGCCTCGAGCACGATCACTGACACGCTGCGGAGCGCCAGGCTCAGGGCCGCGCCCAGACCCGTAAAGCCCGCGCCGATCACGCAGACATCCGCCGACGCATCGCCGCGCAACAACGGCTGATCGGGGAAGGGCATTGCGGTGGTGGCGTAGTAGCTCATGGCCCTGCCCCGCCTTGGGGCAAGAATCTGATCGACCTAAACATTCAGCAGCAGGAACTCGCGCTCCCACGGGCTGATGGTCCGCATGAAGGTCTCGTACTCGGCCTCCTTGACCTTGTCATAAGCCTGGCAGAAGTTGCTACCCAGGATCTCGACCAGGGGCTCGCAGGCCTCAAAGAGACGCAGGGACTCGCTGAGACTGCGCGGCAGCTCGATGCCCCGGACGCTGGCATCGGTCGCCACCGGATCGGAGGGGTTGAGGCCCTGCACCATGCCCAGATAGCCGGCCGCCAGGGCGGCGGCGATGGCGAGGTAGGGATTGGCATCCGACGACGGAATCCGGTTTTCCAGGCGGCGATTGGCCGGATTGGAGGGCGGCACGCGCAGGCCGCAGGTGCGGTTGTCATAGCCCCACTGGGTGTTGACCGGCGCGCCGCTGCCCCGGGCGATTCGGCGGTAGGAATTCACATAAGGGGCCAGGATGGCCATGATCGCCGGCAGGTAGGTCTGCTGTCCGGCGATGAAGTTGTGGAACAGCGCCGTCTCCTCGCCCGTCCTGGGATGCGAGAACAGGTTGTGGCCGTCCGCGTCGACGATCGACTGGTGGATGTGCATGGCGCTGCCGGGTTCGGATGCCATAGGCTTGGCCATGAAGGTCGCGTAGATCTCATGTTCCAGTGCCACCTCCCGGATGGTGCGCTTGAACATGAACACCTGGTCGGCCAGTTCCAGCGGCGGACCGTGCCTCAGATTGATCTCCATCTGGGCCACACCACTTTCGTGGATCAGCGTGTCAATCTCCAGACCCTGGCGTTCGGAGTACTCGTACATGTCCTCGAACAGGGCATCGAACTCGTTGACCGCACTGATGGAATAGCCCTGGCGTCCGGTCTCGGGCCGGCCCGACCGTCCGATCGGGGGCTTGAGGGGATAGTCCGGGTCGATGTTGCGTTCGACGAGATAGAACTCCAGCTCCGGCGCGACGATCGGGGTCCAATCCTTCCCGGCATACAGGGCCAGCACCCGGCGTAGCACCTGGCGGGGGCTCTCCTCGACCGGTCGCCCGTCCGGATGGAAGGCATCATGGATCACCTGGGCCGTCGGATCCTGAGCCCAAGGTACCACGGCCAGGGTGGCCAGGTCAGGGGTCACGAAGATGTCGGTGTCGCTCTGCACGGCATTCACCACGCCCTCGAACTCCGGGAAGTCGCCGGTGATCGTCTGGTAGAATATCGCCAGCGGCAGGTTCATCGTCGGCATCCCGAGGAACTTGCGCACCGGCATGATCTTGCCGCGCGCCACCCCGGCCAGATCGGGCACCACGCACTCGATCTCCTCAATGTTCTGGCGAGCAAACCAGGCTTGCGCCTCCTCCAGCGAGGCTACGCCGCGGTTGATCCGCTGGTCGGGCTTGGCCTTCTTGTGCCTGGGCTTCATGCCACATACCCCGGCTTCAGGGACCGCAGGATCGGCTCCGCCTCGTCAAGTGACTTGCGGATAATCGACACCAGCTTATCGATCTCGGCATGGCTGATGATCAGGGGCGGGCAGCAGACGATGGTGTCGCGGATGCCGCGCACCATCAGACCATTGGCGATGCAGCGGTCACGAACGATGGGGCCGGCCTCGCCTTCCTTGTCGAGGAATCGGAGATTGGTGCCGGGCTCGCGGACGATCTCGACGGCCCCGATCAGGCCCAGCGAGCGGGTCTCGCCGACCAGCGGATGGTCGTTCAGGGTGGCCAGGGCCTTGGCCAGATAAGGACCGGTATCCTCACGGGTACGCTCGACCAGGCCCTCGCGCTCCATGATCTCGATGTTCTTCAGCGCCACGGCGCAGCAAGTCGGATGGCCCGAATAGGTAAAGCCGTGGATGAAGTCGCCGCCCTTTTCGCGCAGTTCCGCGACGATGTGGTCGGCGACGCCGACGGCACTGATCGGCAGGTAGCCGGACGACAGTCCCTTGGCCATGGCGATCATGTCGGGCTTGATGCCGTAATGCTGGTGACCGAACCACTGACCCAGACGCCCGTAGCCGCAAATCACCTCGTCACAGACCAGCAGGATGTCGTACTTGCGGCAGAGGGCCTCGACCGCTGGCCAGTAGCCGTCCGGCGGGATGATCACCCCGCCCGCGCCCTGCACCGGTTCGCCGATGAAGGCGGCGACGTTCTCGGGACCGAGCTCCACGATCTTGTCCTCGATCTCCTTGACCGCCCGGGCGCAGAAGTCCGCCCGGGCTTCGCCGAAGCCTTCCCCGAAATGATAGGGCTGCATCACGTGGTGGACGCCTGGGATCGGCAGGTCGCCCTGCACATGCATGTGCTTCATGCCGCCCAGCGACACCCCGGCCACAGTGGAGCCATGATAGGCGTTCCAGCGGCTGATGAAGGCGGTACGCTGCGGCTGGCCCTTCAGCTTCCAGTAGTGGCGCGCCAGACGGAAGATCGTGTCATTGGCCTCTGACCCAGACGAATTGTAGAAAACATGGGTCAGGTCGCCGCCCATCTTCTCTGCGATCTTGGCCGCCAGTCTGATCAGTGGCGGCGTCGCAGTCTTGAAGAAGGTATTGTAGTAGGGCAACTCCAGCATCTGCTCATAGGCAGCTTCCGCCAGTTCCTTGCGGCCATAGCCGACATTCACGCACCACAGGCCCGCCATTCCGTCGAGGATCAGGTTGCCCTCACCGTCGTGGACATGCACGCCCTCGGCGCGGGTGATGATGCGGCTGCCACCCAGTCTGGCGATGACCTTGTGGTCAGCCTGGGCCGGCAGGTGATGAGCCAGGTCGAGGCGCTTGAGTTCGGCGATGTCGTGATTGCGGATCGGGGCGTTCATTCCGGGCTACTCCTGGACTTGTCTTGTCCGCTGATCCCCGCGAAAGCGGTGATCCGGGCGATGTTTGGTTGTTCTGACCGGGCAAGCGCCGCCAGCCCGACTCGGGTCTCGCTCTCGCGAGGGATCAATGACGAGGGATTTGGCGGGACCATCGGTTCGCCCCTGAGAGCGCGTCCGAACAGCTGGAAGAAGGTCTGGGACTGGGCGTTGGCGGCGGTCTGCCATTCCGGGTGCCACTGCACGGCCAGCAGCGGGGCACCGCTGACGGTAGCCGACACCGCCTCGACCACGCCGTCCGGAGCGCGAGCCTCGACCGTCAGGCCCTCGCCCAGCCGGTCGACTCCCTGATAGTGGACCGAATTGACCACGATCCGGTCCGCGCCAAAGACCTTCGACAGCACGCCACCGGGCGTAAGGTCGACCGGGTGCCTGTGGTCGAACATGCTGTTGAAGTCGACGTCGTCCGGCGCATGGTGGGGGATCAGCGCCTCGCTCGCAGCCATGTCGCGACGCAGGGTCCCGCCGAAGGCGACATTGATCTCCTGGAAGCCGCGGCAGATGCCGAACACCGGGCGGCCCAAGTCGAGCATGGCCTTGATCAGCTCGGTAGTCATGGTGTCGCGCGCGGCGTCGAACGGGCCCGGAGCGTCGCCGATCTCCTCGCCGTAAAGCGCCGGGACGAGGTTGGAGGGGCTGCCCGTCAGCATCAGCCCATCCAGCCGCGCTGCCACCTCGGAGGCCCTCATCAGACCAGGCATGGACGGAACCAGCAACGCCGCTGCATCGGCATAACGCATGGTGCCGGCCACATATCGGTTCATGACTGCCTGGGCAGGCTCGATCCCGACAGTGCGGGTGCAGCAGATAATGCCGGCGACGGGACGGGCGCTCACGGGATCAGCTCAGCAGGATGGCGGGCGAGCAGGCGTGCCAGCACAGCCAGACCGTCTCGCCCAGCTTGAAGTCTTCCTGGTCCCAGCGCGTCAGGTTGGAGCGGTGCACCTTGACCCGTCGACCGCCAGCGATCTCGACCTCATAGACCGACGAACCGCCCAGATAGGCCTCGTGGGTGATGACGCCGGCCACGGCATTGGTGCCCTTGGGCGCATCCCCGAGATTGGGTGGCTCATCGCTGTCCTTCTTGTGCAGTTCGATCTTCTCGGGCCGGATCGCCGCCCAGGCAGTGCCGCCGCGCGGCCCCGTGACCCCGTGGTCGAGGAAGATGTCGACCGGCATATCCGGCGAGCGGATCACCGCATGGCTGGGCTCGTCCACCGCCAGAACGCCCTCGAACAGATTCACGCTGCCGATGAAATCGGCGACGAAGCGGCTGTTGGGGAATTCGTAGAGATCGTTGGGCGTGGCGACCTGCTGCAGCACGCCACGGTTCATCACCGCGCAGCGGCTGGCCAGGGCCAGGGCCTCGTCCTGGTCGTGGGTGACCATGATGAAGGTGATGCCAACCTTCTCCTGCAGGGTGCAGAGCTCTGTGCGCATCTGTTCGCGCAGCTTGGCATCCAGGGCCGACAGCGGCTCATCCAGCAGCAGAACGCGAGGCCGCTTGACCAGGGCCCGGGCCAGGGCGACGCGCTGACGCTGGCCGCCGGACAGCTGGTCAGGCTTGCGCCCGCCGAGGCCGACCAGTTGCACCAGCTCCAGGGCTTCCTCAACCCGCCGGGCCCGCTCGGCGGCCGGCACGCGGTCTACCTTGAGCCCATAGGTGACATTGTCGGCGACCGTCATGTGCGGGAACACGGCATAGGACTGGAACACCATGTTCACCGTCCGCTTGTTCGGGGGCACGGTCGAGACATCCTCACCGTCGATCAGGATCCGGCCCTCGGTCGGAGTCTCGAAGCCCGCCAGCATCCGCAGCAGCGTGGTCTTGCCGCAACCCGACGGTCCGAGCAGCGAGAAGAACTCCCCCTCCTCGACCGACAGCGAGACATTGTCGACCGCCACCATCTTGCCGAAGCGCTTGGTGACGTTTTCGAAGGTGATGATGGGTTGCTTGGTCACGATTTCTCTCCCCCATGGCCGGCCGTCGCTGCGGAAGTCCCCTGCAGCTTCAGCGCCACGGCCGTCAGGATCACGGTCAGCACAATCAGGATGGTCGAGGCCGCATTGACTTCCGGCGTCACCGAGAAGCGGACCATCGAATAGACCTTCACCGGGAAGGTCACCGTATCGGGACCGGCGGTGAAGAAGGTGATGACGAAGTCGTCGAGGCTGAGCGTAAAGGCCAGCAGGGCTCCCGCCACCAGGGACGGGGCCATATGCGGCAGAATCACGTCGCGGATGGTCCGGAACTCGCCGGCCCCGAGGTCGCGAGCGGCCTCCTCCATCTCGCGGTTGAAACTGCTCATCCGCGCCCGCACCACCACCGCCACAAAGGGGAAACAGAACGAGACGTGGGCGATGATGATGGCCCCCAGATTCAGGGGCCAGCCCAGGCCTTGGGGCCAGGGCAGGACCTTGGCGAAGAATACCAGCATGGCCACGCCCATGCAGATCTCGGGCACAACAATGGGCAGGGCCAGGGCTCCGTCGACCGCCGGCTTTCCCGGGAACCGGAATCGCCAGAGCGCCAGGGCGATCATTGCACCAAGGACGACGCTGAGCACGGTCGAGACCGCAGCAATGGTCAGGCTGTTGCCGAACGCCTCGATCAGACCGTCATTGTTCAGAGCCTTCTCGTAGTATTTGAGTGTGAAGCCCTTCCAGACGATGTTGCGCCGGCTGTCATTGAAGCTGAAGGCCATCAGGGCGATCAGCGGCGCGTAGAGGAAGATGAAGACGGCCGCCAGCCAGGCCTGCATCTGCCAGCGGCGCAGGTATTCCAGCGGTCCAGGCGCGCTGCGCTTGGCCATCACCTCGCCTCCGGGGTTTTGCGGGACAGCACCGCGTGGATCGCGATGGCGATGAAGGTCATGTACATCAGCAGGAAGGACATGGCCGCGCCGAACGGCCAGTCATTGGCGCGCTTGAACTGGCGCTCGATGACATTGGCGATCATCTGGCTGTCGGGTCCGCCCAGCAGGTCAGGCGTCAGATAGGCCCCGAGGGCGGGAATGAAGGTGATCAGAACGCCCGAGGCGATGCCCGACAGAGCCAGGGGCACAACGATCTTGAAAAGGGTCCGCACGTGCCCTGCGCCCAGGTCGAGGCTGGCCTCCAGCAGCGACTTGTCCAGCCGGTCGAGGGCTGCATAGAGCGGCAGCACCATGAACGGCAGATGGACGTAGATCAGGCCCAGGATGACCGCGAAATTGTTATGCAGCAGCTCCAGAGGCTGGAAATCGCCCAGGGGCTGCAGGCCCAGCAGGGCCGCGATCGTGCCGCCGCCCTCCCAGAGCCACTCCAAGCCCATGTTCACATAGCCCTCCGTCCGCAGCACAGCGATCAGGGCATAGGTGCGGATCAGAAGGTTCGTCCAGAAGGGCAGCATGATGAGCAGCAACAGCCAGGTCTTGGCCTGGTCGGACGCAAAGGTGATGGCCAGGGCGACCGGGAAGCCGATCACCAGGCACAGGCCGGTGACGATCGCCGCCACCCAGGCCGACTTGATGAAGATTTTCAGGTAAAGCGGCTCGATCGCCCGGGCGTAGTTCTTGAACGTGCCAGTGATGGCGATGTCGGTCAGGCCGTCATTGTGGCCGAAGCTGTAGGCCCAGATGATCGCCAGCGGCACCAGGAAGAACAGCACCAGCCAGAACAGCGGCGGGACCAGCGCAGCTGCGAAGACTGCCTTGGACTGTTTCCAGCTCTGCTCCATGGGACCGCTCCTCTTCTCCCTTCCCCCCTTGGATGGGGGAAGGGCGGGGTTAGGGGTGAACACGTTTCGAGACGGGGAGAGGCGAGCGTGAAGCCCGCCAATGGTGTCACCCTCATCCCCGCCCCCTCCTCCACCTGGGGGGAAGGGAGGAGGGCCTCTTAAGCTGCCCGGACCCGCGTGATGACTTCCTCGTATTCGCTGGCCTTTTCGGCACCCTCAAAGGCCCCGTACTCGCAATTGGCCATGATCTCGGGGGGTGGGAAGATAACCGGATTGTTCTTGTAGTCTTCCGGCATCAGCGCCTTGGCCGCGGCATTGGGGGTCGGATAGAGGATCGTCCTCGAGATCTCCGCCCCGGCCTCGGCATCCAGCAGATAGTTGATGAAGTTGTGCGCGTTCAGGGGACGCGGTGCGCCCCTCGGGATACACAGGTTATCTGAGTTGATAAGACTTCCTTCCTTGGGGACGACAAAACCAACGTCATCGTCTTCCTTCATTAGCTGGGCGATGTCGCCATTATATTCAAGTACCAGATCCACCTCGCCCGAAGCCAGCATGTCCTGGCCGTTGTCGTCGTGGAAGGCCTTCACAAACCGCTTCTGCTTGATCAGCATCTGCTCGATCTCGGCGACGAGCTCTGGCGGGATGTTGTTGACGCTGTGGCCCTTGTACTTGGCGGCCAGGCGGATAAGGTCGGCGCTTTCCGACAGCAGGGCGATCTTGCCGGCGTACTGGTTGCTGTCGAACAGATACTTCCAGCTGTCCGGCACGCCCCTCACCCTGCTCTTGCGATAGCCAATGCCGAGCACCAGCCAGGTATAGGGCATTGAAAACTTCCGGCCCTGGTCATAGTCCGGGTTCATGAAGGCCGGATCGATGTTCCTCAGATTCGGGATCTTGCTGTGATCCAGTGACTCCAGCAGGCCGGCCTGGCCCATGCGGGTCACGAACTCGTTGGACGGCACGATCACGTCGAAGCCCGGGTTGCCGGCCTTCAGCTTGGCGAACAGTTCGTCATTGGTCGCGAACAGGCTCATACTCACATCGACGCCGGTAGCCGTCTTGAAGTCGGCCAGGGTCGTCTCGCCGATATAGGTGTCCCAGTTGTAGAAGTTCAGCTTGGCTTCTTCGCCGCCCGCCCCGGCCGGCGCAGCCGCCCTTGGGCTGCAGGCAGTGAAGGTCAGGCCGACAGCGGCGGCCCCGGTCGCCGCCAGCAGAGAGCGCCGGTTCATGGCGCGGTGCGTGATGATGGTCATGATCTCTAATCTCCCCAATCTGTTCCATCAAATGCCGACTTCCATCGGCGCAAGGTTCAAGCTGTCTTCGCGCATCGTGGTCACGCGTTACGCAGGTACCAATCGAAATCGAGGCTGGTGACGGCCTCGAAGAAGCGCGCCTGTTCAGTGCGCTTGACCGAGACAAACATGTTTACGAAACGGTCGCCAAGATAATCGCGCAGCACCGTGGACTGATCGAAAAGGTCAACCGCCGAGAACCAGTTGGCCGGCAGACGATACGTCTCCCTGGCCGCCACCGCGTAGCCGTCGCCAACCACGGCAGGACCGGGGTCCAGCTTCCGGGTCAGGCCATGATGAGCACTGGCCAGCACTACGGCCATGACCAGATAGGGGTTGCCGTCCGCCCCGGCGACGCGGTGTTCGACATGGCGGGTCGGGGCCGGGCCGGCCGGAATGCGCAGGGAGACCGTCCGGTTGTTGACCCCCCAGGTCGCCGCGACCGGCGCATAGGAATTGGCCTTGAACCGGCGATAGCTGTTGGCATTGGGAGCCAGGATCGCCATGCCCTCGCCCAGCAGGGCCTTCATGCCGCCGATCGCGTGGCGCAGCAACGGCGAGCCTTCCGGATCCTCGTCGGCGCAGAGATTGTTGCCGTTCGCGTCATTGAAGCTGACATGGACGTGGAAGCCGTTACCCGCCCGGTCCGACCAGGGCTTGGCCATGAAGGTGGCCTCGCAGCCGTGACGCAGGGCCAACCCCTTGGCCATGCGCTTGAAGAGCAGGGCGTCGTCGCAAGCGCGCAGTGCGTCGGGCTTGTGCTTGAGGGTCAGCTCGACCTGGCTGGGCGCGAACTCGGAAATGGCCCCTTCCAGCGGTACGCCGATCACATCGGCGGTCGCCCAGAGCTCCCGCAGGAAGGGCGCGATCGACTCCAGCTCGGGAAGCCCATAAACTTCGATTCCTTGTGGCCGCTGACCGGTCTGCATCGACCTCGCCGGTTGCAGATCGCCGTCGGCGGTGCGTTCGGTATCGACCAGATAGTATTCCAGCTCGCAGGCGGCGACCGGCGTCAGGCCGTCGGCCGCATAGCGATCCAGCACCCGCTGCAGCACGTGGCGCGGATCGAGGTCGTTGGGCGTGCCGTCCAGCTCGTAGAGCGACAGCATGACCTGGGCCATGTCATCGCCCAGCCAGGGGGCCAGGGTCAGGGTTCCGGGCACCGGGCGGGCCCGGCGGTCGGCGTCACCATCTTCCCAAACGAGGCCCGTCTCCTCGCAGTCCGCACCCCGCGTATCCACCACCAGGATCGAGCCGGGCAGGAAGCGGCCATAGTCATAGATGGCTTGCAGTTCGTGCACGCGCAGGCGCTTGCCGCGCGGCACGCCGGTCATGCTGGTGAAGAAAACGTCGACAAACTTCACCTGCGGATGAGCCGCGAGAAAGTCTCGGCATTCCCGGGGATCGGCAACCATGGGATGGCTCATGCGGTCAGGCCCTCAAGCGCTCCGGCAAAACCGTCGATCGCCGTGACCAACCGGTCGATCGACGCATCTTCGGTGACCGGAGACACCAGCATCATGTTGTGAAAGGGGGCGATGAGGACGCCCCGGTTGATCAGCCACAGATGAAGGGCGGCCAGAAGCTCATGGTCCAGGGCCTTGCGCATCTGGGCGGCGTTTCTCGGCAAAGGATCGGCGAAAACCAGCTCGACCCGCGCCCCGACATGGGCCACCGACCACGGCAGCTCCCGGGCAGAGATCACCCGGCGCAGACCGGCCACCAGACGCTCCGCCCCGGCCAGCATCCGGGCGTAGGCCGCGTCGGTCATAACCTCGGCCAGCATGGCCCGCATCGCGGCCATGGCCAGGGCGTTGCCGGACAGGGTCGTACCGATGCCCGACTGCCCCGGGCCGATCCGGGCCTGGGCGGCATCCATCCGCGCCGAGAGTTCTGCGGTGACTCCCCATGCCGCCGCCGGGACGCCCCCAGCGATGGCCTTGCCGACCACGAAGACATCAGGCTGCAGGTCGTGCAGGCGGGTATAGCCGCCGGGACCGCTCGACAGGGTGTGGGTCTCGTCCAGGACCAGCAGGGTTCCGGCCGCCCGGGTCAGGGACCGCAGGGCTTCATGAAACCCTTCGTCCGGCAGGATCATGCCGCAATTGGTCATCACCGGCTCGGCCAGCACAGCGGCGACATCGCCCGGGGCGAGCGCGGCTTCCAGGGCGGCGAGGTCGTTGAAGGGTACGACGCGGGTTGTCGGCGTAAGGTCGTGAACCTGGCCGACCAGCCCCGGCTTCATGACCGCCTGGCCGTCCTTCAGGACCACGAAGGCATCCTCGACCATGCCGTGGTAGCAGCCATCGAAGACCAGGATCACCGGTCGGTCTGTCACCGCCCGCGCCCAGCGGATCACCGCCCGGTTGGCGTCACTGGCGGTCGTGGCGACCTGCCAGAGCGGCAAGCCGAAACGCTCGGCAAGCAGCCGACCAACCATGACCGAGGTGGCCGTCGGCAGCATGAAGCCCGCGCCGCGCCGGACCTGGTCGGCAACGGTCGCCACGACCGAAGCATCCCCATGGCCGAACATCGAGGGCGTGTCGCCAAGACAGAAGTCGTCATAGAGCCGGCCGTCGACATCGGTGATCTGGGCCCCTGCACCCTGGGCCACAAAGATCGGCGTCGGGCTGGCCCAGTCGTTCATCCAGTGCAGCGGAGCGCCACCGCGCCAGACCTGGGTCGACTGGCTCGCCATGGCAACGCTGCGCGGATGGTCGGCTCGAAAGCGTTCGGCTTCAGCCTGGAGCAGGTCGTCAAGCGTCGGAGTGTCGGCCCGTTCGGGATTCATCCCGCCACTCCGCCGAAACACAGGTACTTGGTCTCCAGATACTCATCGAGACCCTCGGAAGCCCCCTCCCGGCCAAGGCCGGACTCCTTGACCCCACCGAAGGGTGCGACCTCGGTGGAGATCAGGCCCTCATTGATCCCGACCATGCCGGCCTCGATGGCCTCGGCCACCCGCCAGCAACGTCCGACGTCGCGGCTGTAGAAGTAGGCCGCCAGGCCAAAGGGCGTGGCATTGGCCAGGTCGATCGCCTCGGCTTCCGTCTCGAACATCACGATCGGGGCGACGGGACCAAAGATCTCTTCCTGGAACAGCCGCATCTCGGCCGTGGCCCCGGTCAGAACAGTGGGCTGGTAGAATAGCCCCCCCAGGCCATGCACATCCCCGCCCGTCAGGATCGTGGCCCCGGCCTCGACGGCCTCGCGCACCAAGCTGTGGACCTTGATCAGGGCCTTGTCATTGATCAGCGGGCCGATGGTCACGCCCTCGCCCGTGCCCGGCCCGACCTTCAAGGCCGCAACCCGCTCGGCCAGCCGGACCGCAAAGGCGTCGTGGATGCCTGACTGCACGATCAGCCGGTTGGCACAGACGCAGGTCTGGCCAGTGTTACGATACTTGCTGGCGATTGCCCCCTCGACGGCCGCCTCCAGATCGGCATCGTCAAAGACGATGAAAGGTGCATTGCCCCCCAGCTCCAGGCCGAGCTTCTTCATGGTGCCGGCACACTGGGCGTAGAGGATCTTGCCGACCGGGGTCGAGCCCGTGAACGACAGCTTGCGGACCCGGCTATCTTCACAAAGCGTCCGGCCAATGGCGCTGGCATCGCGGCCGGTCACGACGTTCAGGACGCCCGCCGGCACACCCGCCTTCTCCGCCAGCCGGGCAATGGCCAGGGCACAGAGCGGGGTTTCGGCGGCCGGCTTGATCACGACCGTACAGCCCGCCGCCAGGGCCGGCCCGACCTTGCGGGTAATCATGGCGATGGGAAAGTTCCACGGCGCGATGGCCGCGCAGACCCCGACCGGCTGCTTGATGGACATCAGCCGCTTGTTGCAGTCCGTGGTCTGGATCGACTGGCCGTGGCCGCGCTTGGCCTCTTCGGCGAACCAGTCAATGAAGCTGGCCCCATAGGCGACCTCGCCCCGGGCCTCAGCCAGCGGCTTGCCCTGTTCGGCCGTCATCAACTTGGCCAGGTCTTCGCTCCGGGCCAGGATCAGGTCACTCCAGCGGCGCAGGATCGCCCCACGGTCCTTGGCCGTGCGGGCTGCCCAGGCGGGAAAGGCCCGATGGGCTGCCGTGATCGCCGTGCGGGTCTCGGCCGCACCTAGATCGGCCACCCGGATGATAAGGCTTCCATCTGCGGGATTGACCACTTCGAAGGTGGCTTCAGCGCTGATCCACTGGCCGCCGACATAGGCCTGGGTCTCGATCAGGGTCATCCATTCACCTCAGCGTCACGGACACCGACTTCAGGTCGGCGTACTTGTGCAACGCATGAAGGCTTCGGTCTCGGCCAAAACCGGACTGCTTGAAGCCCCCGAAAGGCATGGTGATGTCGCAGGCGTCCCAGCCGTTGATCCAGACCAGTCCGGCCTTCAGCTTGCGGGCGCAGCGCAGGGCACGGCTGATATCGGTGGTCCAGAGTCCCGCGGCCAGGCCATAGACGGTGTCATTGGCCAGTTGGATGGCCTCGTCCTCGCCCAAGAAGCTCATTACGCCAAGCACCGGGCCGAAGATCTCCTCGCGGGCCAGGGTGCTGTCCGGAGCCACCTGGTCGAAGATGGTCGGCTCGACATAGAAGCCGCCGCTGTCCTGACGGATGCGCTCACCGCCCAGCAGCCGCCGCGCTCCCTGGCTGTGGGCCGTGGCGATAAAGCTGAGGGCGGTGTTCATCTGCCGCTCGCTGACCATCGCCCCGAACTGGGTGGCTGGATCCAGCGGATCGCCGACCACCATGTCGCGGGCGATCTGGACGACTCGAGCGACAAACTCGCTGCGGATCGACTCCTCGACCAGCAGTCGCGACGCGGCGGTACAGACCTCGCCCTGGTTATAGAATACGCCCCAGGCCGCAGCCTGGGCGGCGGCTTCCAGGTCGGGGCAGTCGGCGAACACGATCTGGGGCGACTTGCCGCCCAGCTCCAGCGACACCCGCTTGAGGTTGCTGCAGGCCGAGGCCTCCATCAGCCGGCGCCCCGTGGACCCCGAGCCGGTGAAGGCGATCATGTCCACGTCCATGTGCTGGGCCAGGGCCTCGCCGGCTGTCGGCCCCAGACCCGGGACGACGTTCAGCACGCCCGGCGGCAGGCCCGCCTCCAGCGCCAGTTCGCCCATCTTCAGGGCCGTCAGGGGCGACTGCTCGGCGGGCTTGAGGACCACGCTGTTGCCCATGGCCAGGGCCGGAGCCACCTTCCACATAGCCATGTGCAGCGGGAAGTTCCACGGCACGATGGCCCCGATCACCCCGAGGGGTTCATGGGTCGCAAAGCTCAGCCGGTCAGCAGGCGAGGCCCCGACCTCGCCATAGACCTTGTCCAGCGCCTCTGCGTACCAGCGGCAGGTATTGATCGCCAGCGGCACGTCCACGCTGCGGGCGTCGGTGATCGGCTTGCCGACATCCAGGCTCTCCAGCAGGGCAAGTTCTTCGGCGTCACGGGCCATCAGGTCGGCCAGGCGGAACAGGACGGTCTTCTTCTGCCGTGGTCCAAGGTTACGCCAGCGGCCATCCTCGAAGGCCGTGCGGGCACTGGCCACGGCGCGGTCCACATCAATAGCCTGGCACGAGGCCACCGGGTTCAGCACGCGGCCGTCACGGGGCGAGACATTGAGAAAGGTGGCCCCGGACGCGGCCTCCACCCGCGCGCCGTCGATGACGGCCTGCCCCGGCAGGGACAATCCGGCGAGCGCTCGGGCAGCATCAAAGGCGAGGGTCAAGAGTGAAGATCTCCAAGACTGTGATCACAGTTTTCCGGGCAAGCGAGACTGTCAAGCCAACGCCTCATGCCTCAGCCTCAACGGCCAGCCGCATCTTGTCCATGCCCTCGGAAAGATCGGCGGCGATGGCTGCTCGGGCAGCGTCAGGATCTCGGGCCTTCAGCGCCGCCATCGCCTCGGCATGACGGTCGGCAGGCAGGCTGCCGGTTCCAACCCGGCCGAACACCACCCGCATGAAGGGACCGATCTGCAGCCAGAGCCCCCCGGCCATGGACAGCAGGACCTCGGCCCCGGCCCGCTCATAGATGGTAAAGTGGAAGGCGTGGTTGGCGATCATGTAGCCGTCGACATCGCCGGCCGCGAGCGCCGCATCCAGCCGCGCGTCAATTCCCTGCAGGGTACGGATCAGGGCCGTATCAGCCGAGGGAGCTGTGCGAGCGGCCAGTTCCGGCTCGATCCAGAGCCTTGCCTGGGCCAGTTGAGACAGGCGTTCAGCGCTCAGGGACGGCACGCTGAGCCGTTTGTTGGCCGGATTGATCGCCAACGCCCTCTCGGCGACCAGGCGGCGCACAGCATCGCGTACCGGCATCGGACTGACCCCGAGATCGGCGGCCAAGCTGCGCAGCGACACCCCCACGCCCGGTGCAATCCGGCCGATGATCAGCGCCTGACGGATCGCGTCATAGACTTGGTCGTGAACGGCGGTGGAATCCGCAAGGGAGCGGCGGAGCCTGCCTGTCACCGACCATCCCCGTAAAGGCGAACATCCGTGCGGACGCTCAAGATCGCGCTCGGCATGATGGCTCCTCGGCACCCTCCCCCGAGATCAAACCCGCAACGCCGCTTTCAGAGCAGTGAGCAGGCGAGGGAGGCTTGCAAAGTGGGGTGTAATTGCGATCACAATGCAAGCCCTTGCAGAGGACTTCGCCATGCCCGACCTCGGCACCAACAATCTCGACGCCTTCTGGATGCCGTTCACGCCCAACCGGCGGTTCAAGGCCCAGCCGCGTATGCTCTCGTCCGCGAAGGACATGAACTACAAGACGCCTGACGGCCGCGAGATCCTGGATGCCACATCGGGCCTTTGGTGCGTCAATGCCGGCCACGATCGCCCCCGCATCCGTGAGGCGATCCAGAAGCAGGCAGCCGAAATGGACTATGCTCCCTGCTTCAACATGGGCCACCCCTTGGCTTTTGCCTTCGCCAGCCGCCTGGCCGAGATCACCCCGAAAGGTCTGGACCATATCTTCTTCACCAGTTCCGGGTCCGAGTCGGTCGACACCGCCCTGAAGATCGCGCTGGCTTATCAGCGGGCCCGTGGCAAGGGCACCAAGACCCGGCTGATCGGGCGCGAGCGCGGCTATCACGGGGTCGGCTTCGGCGGCGTCTCGGTTGGCGGCATACCGAGGAACCGGATGTATTTCGGCTCGCTACTGACCGGCGTCGATCACTTGCCGCACACGCACGGCGTGCCCGGCAACCTGTTCTCGAAGGGCGAGCCTCAGAACGGGGCCCATCTGGCCGACGACCTGGAGAGGATCGTCGCCCTGCATGACGCCTCCAACATCGCCGCCGTGATCGTCGAGCCGGTGGCCGGTTCGACGGGCGTGCTGATCCCGCCCCGGGGCTATCTGCAGCGCCTGCGGGCCATCTGCGACAGGCATGACATCCTGCTGGTCTTTGACGAGGTGATCACCGGTTTCGGGCGCCTGGGCGCGCCATTCGCCGCCGACCGCTTCGGCGTGACCCCCGACCTGATCTGCATGGCCAAGGGCCTGACCAATGCCGCCGTGCCCTGCGGGGCCGTGGCGGCCAGCGGCAAGATCCATGACGCCTTGATGGAGGGTGCCGACGCCCCCATCGAGCTCTTTCACGGCTACACCTATTCGGCCCACCCCCTGGCCTGCGCCGCCGGGATCGCGACGCTGGAGACCTATCGGGAAGATGACCTTTTTGCCCGTGCCGCCGGGATCGAGGCCTACTGGCAGGACGCCCTGCACAGTCTGCATGACGCCCGACATGTCATCGATATCCGCAATCTGGGCCTGATCGGCGGCATCGAACTGCAGCCCCGACCGGGCGCGCCCACGGCACGGGCGCTTGAAGTCTTCGAGGCCGCCTTCGACGACGGCCTGCTGATCCGGGTGACCGGCGACATCATCGCCCTGTCGCCGCCGCTGATCCTCGAGACCGGGCATATCGACCGCATGGTCGAGACCCTGCGGGCCGTGCTGGCGAAGGTGAAGTAGGCCTCCGCCCTGCAGCGGGTTCACCGGCAGCTTCGGTAACACCCGGGCGCACCGCTCGGTCGAGCACTTCGGAGGAACACCTGTCCGTCGTCCTGCCAGTCATGGCTCAACCCTCTCAGGAGTTGGAGCCTCCGGGAAATCAGGGACGGTTCAAGTTGGCGTTGGACTGACAGCGACGGCGGAATTGCCTTTGCAAGCCCGCAAGAGCAAATGATATAAGATTATATCTTTTGCGCGGTCCGCCCGCGCCGCTACGGGGTTCGGATGGCTGGGGCCAAGGCCGCAAGGGGTCGCACGCTCGTCGAGAAGATCGCCGCCAAGGCGTCGGGTCGCGAGGGCGCGCGCGCGGGCGATCTGGTGACGGCCGAGGTGGACCTCTGCTTTGCCCATGACAGCTCTGGACCACGCCGCTGGGCACCGATGCTGGCGGAGATTGGGCGCGGCCTGTGGGATCCGTCCAAGGTCGTGATCGCGTCGGATCACTATGTGCCTGCGGTTGACGCCGAAAGCGCGGCGATTCTGAGCCTGACACGCCGGTTCGCTGCCGAACATGGCGTGGGCCGCTTCTACGACATGGAGGGGATCGGCCATATGCTGCTGGCCGAACGAGGACTGGTCCGGCCTGGCATGCTCGTGGCGGGGGGCGACAGCCATACGCCTATGGCCGGTGCCTTCGGGGCCTATGCCGCAGGATACGGAGCGACAGATATGGCGGCGATCGCCGCAACGGGTCGCACCTGGCTGGAAGTGCCCGCGACGATCAGGGTGGAGTGGCGCGGGGCCCTGGCGGACGGGGTGACGGCCAAGGACGTAATGCTGTTCCTTTGCCGCGAACTGGGTATGGACAATGCCTTCCGCGCCGTGGAGTTCGCCGGTCCGATGGTCGAGGCCATGTCGATGCCCGAGCGGCTGGTCTTGACCAATATGGCCGCCGAGCTGGGAGCCGAAACCGGGATCGTGGCACCGGACGCGACCACCTTTGCCTGGCTGAAGGAGGTCGGAGCGCCGGTCGAGGATGAGGCGGCGGCGCAGGCCTGGACGTCCGATCCGGACGCGGACTATGGAGCTTTACACCGGTTCGACGCGGGCGCGCTTGAACCCATGATCGCCCTGCCCCACTCCCCCGCCAACAGTGTGTCGGTCGCCGGTGCCGCTGGTCGCCGTATCGACCAAGCCTATGTCGGAGCCTGCGTGGGAGCAAAGCTGGAAGACTTGCACATGGCCTCGCGGGTGCTGGCGGGCCAAAGGATAGCGCCTGGCGTGCGGTTGCTCGTCGCCCCGGCGTCGTCGCGGGTTACGGAGGCCGCCGCGCGAGACGGGACCCTGGCCTGTCTGATGGCGGCCGGGGCCACCCTTATGCCCTCAGGTTGCGGGGCCTGCGCGGGCATGGGCGCGGGCCTGCTGGCCGATGGCGAGGTTTGCATCTCGACGACCAATCGGAATTTCAAGGGCCGGATGGGCCATGCAGGAGCCGAGGTCTATCTCGGTTCGCCCTATAGCGTGGCCGCTGCAGCCATCGCCGGAAGGATCATCGATCCGCGTGGTTACCTCGGTCAGCGGAAGGCGGCGGCATGACCTTGCCCGACAGCGGCCGGGCCTTCGTGTTCGGCGACCAGATCGATACCGACCTCCTGGCACCAGGCCACCTGATGAAGCTCGATCCGGACGCTCTGGCAAGCCACTGCCTGGAGGCCATCGATCCGACGTTCGCGAGCAGCGTACGCGCGGGAGACTTCGTCGTGGCCGGGCTGAATTTCGGTCTGGGGTCGTCGCGCGAGCAGGCCGCGGTCTCATTGAAGCGCCTGGGGGTGCGAGCCGTCATCGCCCGGTCTTTCGCGCGAATCTTCTGGCGCAATGCCATCAACCTGGGCCTGCCCGCGATAACACTCGCCGCCGCGCACGAGGTCACGGCCGGCGACCGGCTGAGCCTCGATCTGCAGGCGGGCAAACTGATCAATGAGACTTCGGGTCGGCTCTATGCGTTCGCCCCCTTCCCCGACCACCTGACGGCGATGATGCGCGATGGAGGGCTGATCGCCCATCTGAAGCGTTCCGCCTCTGAACCCACCGGAGCCGCCGCGTGAGCCTGAAAGCCCGCCTGACTACGCCGGGACCGGCGGTCCACGCACCGGGTGCATTCGACGCCCTGTCGGCCCTGCTGATCCAGCAGACAGGCTTCGAGGCCGTCTACTTGTCCGGAGCGTCTATCGCGTACACCCAACTTGGGCGACCGGACCTTGGGCTGGTTAGCTTCGACCACGTCGCAGACGTGGTGGCCCGCATCTGCGAGCGGGTGGACATTCCCCTGATCGTCGATGCCGATACCGGCTTCGGGAACGCCCTGAACGTGGCGCGGACGGTCAAGGTTTTCGAGCGCAACGGGGCCCGCGCCATCCAGCTGGAGGATCAGACGTTCCCGAAACGCTGCGGACACCTGGCCGGCAAGGGCGTGGCCTCGACCGAGGAGATGGTCGGCAAGGTCCATGCGGCGCTGGATGCCAGGAGATTCGACGAGACCCTGATCATCGCCCGGACCGACGCCATCGCGGTGGAGGGGTTCGAACCCGCACTGGAGAGAGCGGTCGCCTATGCAGAGGCGGGTGCCGACGTTGTCTTCGTCGAGGCCCCGCGCGACCTGGAGCAAATGAAGCGCATCGTGACGACGCTCGGCCGCACGCCCGCCATGGCCAATATGGTCGAGGGCGGAAAGACGCCGATACTGACCCGGGACGCCCTGGGCGAGATTGGCTTCAGGCTGGTTATCAGCCCTGGTGCCCTGGTGCGCGCCCTGATCCCGGCGGCGGAGAGCTTCCTGAGGGCGCTCGGGTCGGAAGGGTCGACCGTCAGCTACAGGGACAGGATGACGGACCTCGCCGGGGTAAACGCCCGCATCGGCCTGGAGGAGATGTTGGCGCTCGGCGACCGCTACGAGCGGGAGCGAGAGGAAGCGGCCGAGTGAACTGCTCCGATCCCAACCTCTATGACCACTGGCCCTATCGCGACCGGCCGAAGATCACATGGCCGGGCGGCAAGGCCCTGGCCTTCTGGATCGCGCCCAACATCGAATTCTATGAGTTCGACCCGCCGGTGAACCCGGCGCGACCCGGCTGGCCGCGCCCGGCCCCGGACGTGGTCGGCTATTCCCAGAGGGACTGGGGCAATCGGGTCGGGCACTGGCGGCTTCAGGACCTGCTGGACCGGCACGGGCTGAGGGGGTCCGTGTCGCTGTCGATCGGGCTGATCGACCACCACCCCGAGATCATCGAAGCAGCGAACGCGCGGGGCTGGGAGTTCTTCAGCCACGGCATCTACAACACCCGCTACTCCTACGGCATGGACGAGGCCCAGGAACGGGCAATCCTCATCGACTCGATCCGCTCGGTCGAGGCCGCGACGGGCCAGCGCATCCGGGGTTATCTGGCACCCGCCCTGACGCACACGGCGCGGACCCTTGATCTGCTCGGCGAGCACGACTTCTGGTACTCCTGCGACCTGTTCCAGGATGACCAGCCCCAACCACTGAAGACGAGGACCGGGCGGCTGGTCTCCATGCCCTATTCGCTCGAGGTCAACGACGTCATCGGCTACTCGGTGATGGGCTTGGACCCTTGGCGCTATGCCGACGTCCTGAAGCGTCATTTCGACCAGCTGCTGGCCGAGGGGCGCGAGAGCGGGACGGTAATGTGCATACCGCTGCACGCTTATCTGGTCAGCCAGCCGCATCGTATCCGGGCCTTCGAAGAGGCTCTGGAGCACATAATGGGCCACCGCGACGAGGTCTGGTTCGCGACGGGGTCGGAGATCGCGGCTCACTACCTTGAGCACTGCTGGGATCAGACGGTGGCGGACATTCAGCGGCGCGGCCTGGCGACAGGCGGGTATGGGTTCGACGATGCCGCTGCCTGAGGAGCATCTTATCTATCCACACCGGCGACGCGGCATGGACCAGTCGCTCTACGACTGGCGGCCGGCGACGGCGCGGCCCAGGGGGCGCTGGCCCGGCGATCGCGGGATGGCGGTCATGATTGTGATGCCGGTCGAGTGGCACATGCTTGATCCTTCGGGAAAGCCGTTCAAGCATCCCGGTGCCATGCAGACTGCCTGGCCGGACCTTCGGCACTACACGACAAGAGACTATGGCCCCCGCGTCGGGGGCTTCCGACTGCTACGGGCGCTGAAGGAGGCGGGGCTTAAGGCGACTGTTCCGGTGAACGGCATCGCGCTGGAGCGTTACCGGCCACTGGTCGAGGCGGCGCTGGAGGACGGGCACGAGATCGCAGCTCACGGCTGGTCGACGGATGCGATCCATCATTCGGGTTTGTCCGAGGGCGAAGAGCAGGCGCTGGTGGCGCGCGCACGCGAGGCTTTCGAGCGCTTGGGCCTGAAGCCCCGCACGTGGATGAGCCCGGCGCGGCAGCAGTCATTCCGCACCCTGTCGCTGATCGCCGAGGCAGGCTTCGACGTCTGCCTGGACTGGGAGCAGGACGAGGTGCCGGTGGCGATGACTACCGAAGCCGGGATGGTTCACGCCGTGCCGCTGATGAACGAGCTTGACGACCGAACCCTGCTGATAGATCGGCGACAGACAGAAGACGTGTGGATCGATCAGGTGCTGGAGGCGGCGGCGTATCTGAAGGCCGACTCCGGAACCGACGACCGGCGGGTGCTGGGCTTCACCCTGACGAGCTACGTCGCGGGCCAGCCGTTCCGGATGAGCGCCGTGCGCCGCATGCTCGCGGGTCTGGCGGAAGTTCGGGCGTGGTCGGCGACGGCGAGCGAGATCGCTGCCGCCTATTCTCCCACTGGGAGGTCGGTAAGTACCTGATTCAGTTCGACGTAGTGACCGTCGGGGTCATAAACCGACGAGAAGCTCACGCGGATCACGCTGGTCCCGTCGTAGCCGGGATAGGTCACCACATGAGGCGTCTCGCCCACCCGCACGCCCGGCGAGGCAGCGGCGCGGGCGAAGACCTCTTCCTGGTTCTCGACGTTGAACACGAGCACGATGTCGCCGGGATGCAGGACGTTGTCGTCCGGGGCGCGCTCGGGCCGGGGCTGGCGCTCAGGCCTAGTGTACTCCATCAGGCCGAGGATGCCGATGTAGTCGTCATTGGCGCGCAGGAAAACGAGCCGCAAAGACCGCTCGGCCGCCTCGTCGTTCGGGGCGTCTCGCGGCGTACGGATCACGTTGTCATAGATCGGCACGAGACCGATCGCTCGGTAAAAGGCCAGAGATGCCTCGATGTCACGCACAACCAGGGTGGTGCGCCGCAGGTCCAGCGGAACGCGCTGGTCGGCCGACACCCGCTCGGGAGCGGGCTCGGCAATTGCGCCGGCGGCACAGGAGGAGGCCGCCAAGACCGAAGCCACCAGCAGGGCGCGGATCATCGGGCAGTCTCCAGATGGTCCAAGACATCGGCCGCCGGCAGGACATCGGCGTACTTCAGCAGCAGGTCCGTCAGGTTGGCGTAATGGTAGCTCTCGTGCTTGTCGGCGACGCATTCGACCGGGACGATCGTCCGGTATCCGCGCGACAGGCTTTCCACGGCCGTGGCGCGAACACAGCCCGAGGTCGAGCCACCGGTAACGATCACCGTGTCGATGCGATGCCAGATCAGATAGCTCTGCAGCGGCGTCTCGTGAAATGCTGACGGCATACGCTTGTCGAAGATCAGGTCGATCTCGCAGTCGGGCCGAGCGCGCGGATCAAACGCATGACGGTCCGAGCCGAACCGGATGTTCTGCAGGCTGTCGGGCGTGTCGCTCCGCGTTCCCCACACGCCAGCGTCGCTGCCGTCGGGCTTGTAACAGACGCGGGTCCAGACGACCGGCAAACTTGCGGCGCGAGCAGCGTCGCTGATCCTATTGATCCAGCCTATCTGGTCCGGGTCAGTCACGTAAGCTGTCTTCGGAAAAAGGTCCGGGCGGGTGTAAGCTTGCTGCACATCGACATTGACGACAGCGGATCGCTGGCCAAAGCCGAAGCCGCGGCGCGCCGGGTTCGCCCGCACTTCTTCGTAGATCAGTCTGGCGGGCCGGTCGTCGCGGGTCATCGTGGGTTCGAAACGCAGATCGCCCATCATTGCGGCTCCCCGGACTGAAGGTGCCGGATCTCCTGAAGTCCCGTCGGCGGCGCTCGCCAGAGCGGGGCCTCCGTCTCGACGTAGTGCCGCAGTGAGGCGGGCACGTCCTCCCATTGGTCAATGCGCCAGGTAATCAGGTGCATGATCGCCGGCCCACCGCCTGCCCACGCCGGGGCATCTCCGTACCGGACCCAGGAAAGCTGGTTCGGATTGGAGGCCCCGCCCGGTGCCTGGATAAAGAAATCGTAGTTCTCGAAGGCCTGGTAGCGGCGCTCCCCGCTGGTCGGGATGTCCAGAAAAAGCGGCGCGGTGAACACGTAGGCGTCGCCGATCCGGCGCGCCTGCATCGTATTGCCCGGTCCGATGCGCTGGACGCGCGCGCCCGAGCCTTGCTCCACCATCGTTGTCAGGCGATCACCGACCAGCTCATAGGTGATGAACTGATAGGGATAGGCCACCGGTTCGACGGCGACTCCGTTCCTCTCCTGCAGGATCTCGTTCGATTCCGCGTCCCGATAGACGTAAATCTTGCGCGAGAACTGCCGCGCCAGCGCCCGCCCTGGATCCGGGCGATCAGATGTCGATGCGTCGAAGCCTTCGACCCGCGCGAGCAGATCGCCCGAAGGGTAGGCCCGCAGAGTGCCGACGGAATACCAGTAGACCGGACGCCCCGTTCCGGTGCGAGCATCGACAAACACGGCGAAGCTTTCGCGGTCGAACCCCTGGCTCCGGGCATCGTCTCCCGAGCCAGCCAGGATGGCCGCGGTGAACGCAAGAAGGGTCAATCGTCGCATGTGTGCGCCTCCAATCCGCAAACAGGGTACCCGCGCTTGTCGGCGGCTCCAAATGATATAAGAATATACCAATAGAACCGGGCGGAGGTCCGGGCCCACATCGCAAACCGGGAGTTCCGTCCATGCGTTTTTCCGTTTCGCTTCTCTCCACCGCCTCCGCCGCCGCCATGTTTGTCGCACTTCCTGCAGCTGCCCAGGATAGGCCGTCCGACCGGGCCGTCACGCGCGTCGATGAAATCATCGTCACTGCCCAGCGCCGGGAGCAGAACATCCAGGACGTGCCGATAGCCGTTACGGCCTTCACTGACACCCAGCTGGAAGTCGCTATCGTAGAGGATACGACCGACCTCGTGCGGGTTACGCCAAGCCTGACGGGGGGTCTGAACACCGGCACGGGGGGCGCCGTCAGCTACTTCATCCGAGGTCTCGGATCCACCGAACAGGTCGCTACATTCGATGTGCCTGTCGCGACCTATGTCGATGAAGTCTACGTCGCTCGCCAGATCGCCAACAACATCACCCTGCTGGACGTGGATCAGATCGAGGTCTTGCGCGGCCCGCAAGGCACATTGTTTGGTCGCAACACAACAGGCGGCGCAATCTCTATCACGACGCGCAAGCCCAATCAGGACTTCCGAGCCTCCGTTGAAGGCACCTACGGATCATTCGACCGCTATACCTTGCGCGGTGCAATCAGTGGACCGCTGAATGACGCCGTCTCGGCGGGCGTGACGGTCCTCCGGATCGGCGATGACGGGTACTCGCGCAGCCTTGTTACCGGACAGGACCTGAACGGCGAGGACACTTGGGGCATCCGCGCAGCCTTGCGTTTCCAGCCCGGCGAGACCTGGGACTGGAATCTCTCCGCCGACTACATCGACCAGGCCAAGACCACCATCGGCGTGAACCCGTTGGATCCCCAGTACACGAGCCGGACTGGACTGAGGCGCGGCAACTGCTCCGACAGCGCGGTGGAGTCTTTCCTGAACCAACGCCTTGGCAACTGTGCCCGCACTCGGGTCGCCACCCTGATTTCGAACCTGACCCACGACATGGGCTGGGCCAGTGTCAGCTGGATCAGCGGCTACATCTCCACCGATCAGATTTTTTCGATCGACTTCGGCCTTGGCGGCAGCCCCACGCCGTTCGGCGGCTTCGTCATTTCCAATGACGTCGAGACGAGGCAATGGACGCAGGAACTCAAGCTGGTCGGCGAGACCGGCCGCGTCAACTGGGTGGCCGGCCTCTTCTACCTGGATGAGGACAACTCGACCTATCAGGTCGACACCTTCGCCACGACGCCGACGGCCACCAGCGCCCTGGTGCTGGGCGATCGTTTGCTTGATAACGGGACCCGGTCTTTTGCGGCCTACGCCCAGGGCGACTTCGCGATCACGGACCAGCTCACCCTGACGCTTGGGGGGCGTTACACCGATGAGGACAAGGACATCAGTTTCGGTGATCGGACCCGAGCGACCTATCCGGCCGGCTTCATCGGCTTCACCGGTGCCGCGACCTCACGGCCGACGACCGCGAACCTGATCGCAGCCGGAATACCGGTTTCGCAGTCGACCTCGAAGTTCACGCCCCGCGTCGCCCTCGCCTACGAAATGAACGATGACGTGATGTTCTTCGCTTCCGCGACCAATGGCTTCAAGTCAGGCGGCTGGAACGCGCGCGGCACGACCGCAATCACCAACTCCGCCTTCGGCCCGGAGGAGGCATGGTCGTACGAATTCGGCATGCGTTCTGACCTTCTTGAGGATACGCTGCGGCTCAACTTGACCCTGTATCGTCTGGAGGTGGAGAACCTGCAGCTGCTTTCGGGTCAGCCTCGCCCCGGCGGCGGTATCGACTTCGTGACCCGTAACGCGGGTGGCCTCGAAGCAACCGGCCTTGAGGCCGAGATCACCTGGAGTCCTACCGAAGCGCTGGAGATCTATGCCACCGGCTCAATCGCTGATCGGCAATACGTCGACATCCCGCTGCGTAACGGCGCAGGTGGCGTCCCGTGTTCAACGACGCCAGAGCCGCTGAACTGTGTGACCACTCGCGACCAGCCGGTCCGTTTCCCGGAGAGCCAGGCCACGCTGGGTGCCCGCTATACCCTGCCCACCACACTGCTCGACGGCGAGTGGTCGCTGAACGGTTCGATCAGCTACTCAGACGAGTACTGGACTTCGACCTACAACGATGCGCGCACCGCGACCGGTGTGCCGTTTGGCGGAACGACAGCCATTACGGTGCCGTTATCCCTGACCGCAGCAACCACGGTCTACAACATCGGCGTGCGCTACGAGAGCAACGACGGGGCCTGGCAAGCATCGCTGGACTGCTCGAACTGCGGTGAAGAGTATTACGTCACCTCCTCGCTGGTGGGCCTAGCCTATCCGAACGATCCGCGTCGGGTCACCTTCCGCCTGCGCCGGAATTTCTGAGGCCAGGAGATTGCGCCGCCGCACGCTTCTGGCTGGCGGTGCCATGGGGGCGGTCCTGAACGCTACCCATCACGGGGCGCGAGCGCATAGCTCGCGCCCCGTCTTCGTTCTGGTACACGGCGCCTGGCACGGCGGGTGGTGCTGGCGGCGCGTCGCCAGCACGCTGGAAGCTTCGGGCGCGCGGGTGCTGACCCCGACCTTGACCGGCTGCGGCGAGCGGACCCACCTGCTGGGACCAGACGTGGACCTGGAAACCCACATCCAGGACGTCATGGGTGCCATAGACGCGGAAGAACTGACGACCTTGCATCTCTGCGGCCACTCCTACGGCGGAATGGTCGTCACAGGCGTCTGTGACAGAATGAAGAGCCGGATCGCATCGGTCCTGTATCTCGACGCTGCTGTCCCATCGGATGGCCAATCCATGGTCACCCAATCGCCGGGAATTACGCCGGAGGCGGCGGCTGCCATGGAAGCCAGCCTGCGCGCCCTGGCTCCAGACGGCGTCGCCATGCAGGTGTTCAATGACGTTACCCTCTTCGGCGTGGCTGCCGGAAGCGCAGATGAGGCTTGGTTGAAGCGGCGCCTGACCCCCCATCCTCTCAAGACATGGCTGGACCCGATTCGCCTCGGCGATGGCGGATCGGCCGGACTTCGCCGGACCTATGTCCATTGCATCGACCCGGTCCTGCCTATGGCCTCGTTCGGGGCCCATCACGAACGATTGAGCTCCGATCCCAGCTGGTCCACTTCGACGCTGGCGACCGGACACGATGCGATGGTCTCAGCGCCTCATGTCGTCGCCGACCTGCTGATGGCCCAGACCTTGAACGGATAAGCTCATGACCACTGATCGCCGCGCCATCCTGGCCGGGTCCACCTTGCTCCCGGCCGCCCTTGCGACCGCAGTCCTGGCGCAGACCCCGCCATCCACCGGCCAGTTGGTCAGGTGCGCCCTGTTCGTTTCGGATCTGGAGGCATCGACAGCCTTCTACCGCGATGTGATCGGCCTGCCCGAGTTGCTGTTTGAAGGGGCCCTGCAGGGCGCACCTCTGGAGCGGTTGCTGGGCCTCGCCGAAGGTGCCGGGGTTCGGTTCCGCATCCTCAAGGCGGAGGGACCACCGTACGGCATGATCGCCCTGTTCCAGGTGACCGGACAAACTCTCACGCGAGTCGCGAAGACAGAGGGCACGGTCAACATCGGCGAGAGTGTCCTTGTGTTCCATCGCCCCGACCTCGACGCCGTTGCGGCCCGGCTGGCAGGGATCAACCAGGCCTTCCTGAGCGGTCCTGAACGGCTTGTTGACACACCTCGGCGTCAAACCGACCGTGAGGTCATGCTGCGCGACCCGGATGGTGTCTTGATCAACCTGATCGAGCGCGTCTAGGCCGACAGAACAGCTCGTGCAGACCGCTCGCCGGTCTCACAGGCGGCCTCCATGCCGTGTTCCTCGCGGCGTGTGTGTTCCCCGGCGAAGAAGACGCGCGTGTGGGCACCGCCGGGCTGCCACACCTGACCCAGGCCCTCACCCGGCCGAGGGGCGTGGCGGATACCCCCCGACAGTGGTCCGGCCCAGCTCCAGGAGAAGACCCCACGGACCTTGCCCGCCGAGGACGGCCGCACACGTGCCAGCTCCGACACCGCCCGCTCGACCCGATCGGCCTCGCCCATCTGGTCCCAATCGATGGCCCCGTCTCCATTGATCCAGCAGACGAGGCGTTCGACACCGCGTTCCGTCTCAACCGCGAAGACGCGCTCCAGCGGACCGTCGACATAGAGAGAGGGTGGCAAACCATCGTCCTCCCAGAACGGGGACTCGGGCAAGAGATGAACCTGGGTCACTCGGGCGTATACCGCCCCGGACACGGCAGAGGAGAGCTCCGGGGGCAAGTGTGGACTGAAGGCGATAAGGGCCACTGCAGTCAGAGGCGCGGCCATGACGACGTGCCCGGCTCGGAGCGTCTCGCCGGAGTCAAGGCGAACCTCAACTCCCGAAGGGGTCTGCGAGACAGCCGTTACGAGCGCGCCGTAGCGGACAGGGACTGCCAGAGCGGCGGCCATGGCGGCAGGCAGGGTCGCGCTGCCTCCCACAATCTCGCTGGCCCCCTCGGGTCCGGTCGGTGGCGGCGCATTGGGAGAGCGGGCGAACTCGCGGAACAGGCCGAGTGCCGACGCCCCGGCCAGTGAGGGGGCATTGGTCCAGCGGTCCATCAGCCGGATCGCTTCGGCAGACGCGCCGGCTTCTGTCAACAGATCGAAGGCGGAACGGTCGAAGGCGGCGAGTGCCGGGTCGGCAGCCTGATCCACGGTCCGGATCGGTGACAAGGGTCGCAACAGGCGGGCCTCCAACGCCGCGGGTGCGATCTCGCGCTCCGCGCCTACCGTGAGGTTCGCAGGGCTGGACGGCCAGTCAGCCGCAGCAACCAAGCGGTCGCCAATGGCGTAGCCGAAGCCACCAAACCGTCGGGTGATGGGACGAATCCCCACACCGAACCGCTCCGCCCACGCCCTGATCCGCCGGTAGTGAGGCCCGACCTCGACAGCGCCCACGTCAATCGTCAGACCGCCACCGCTCTCGGTTCTCAGTCGCCCGCCTGGCCGGTCTTGCGCCTCGAGCACCATAACCCGTGCGCCCGCATCCTGTAGCGTGAGGGCAGCCGACAGCCCCGCGAGACCGGCACCGACCACAATCGCATCATGCCGAGCCTGAGACCTTACCCGACCCGCGAACGTCGCAGCCAGGCCAGCCGCAAGCAGCGCACGGCGGTCCATCTCAACGATCCAGCGCGATCAATTCGTACCAGGTCTGCATGTAGCCGCCGACGCCGCCTTGAAGCATGATCGCGTCGGCATCGTCGGTGATCCAGACGTCATAGGGCGGATGCTGACCCGCCATCCCCGAGTTGCCGTCATCGATAAACTGGAAGTGCTTCGCGGCAAAGGTCCCGGCCTTGACCGTCACCGTCTCACGGCCGAGGAAGACGGCGTCGATATTGACCTCAGCGATGACGGGCGGGGTCGCGCCCCGGTGGTCGGGGCTTGGCAGCATGACCCGCAGTTTCTTCTTCTCGCCCTCGACCCAGCCAAACAGGCTCAGCAGGTAGCCATCCGCCACGACAGGATGGGTGCCCATCCCATCGACGGGACCGTTCAACGGCATACGCTGGGACAGCCGGCCGATAGTGGGGCCGTAGCTCTCGCACTCGACAAAGTCTTGGGTGAAACGGAACCAACCTGAACCCATGAAGCGGTCGTCGACCGTGAGGCGAACATGACAATCCATGGGACGACCGTGCTCGTCCAGCGAGTAAACAATGTCGCGAAGCACGCTGGGATGCGGTTCCTCGATCTCGCAATGGGCGCGGAGCGTTCGCTTGCCGTCGGTGTGATGGGTGAAGCGGAAATGCTCGATGCCTCGCGGCTGATCGAGGCGATCCGGCTTCTTGGACGTGTAGAGGATGGTGCCTGTGATGGAGCGATGCTTCACGTCTAACCCTCTTCGGAAAAGGCCGCCAGCGGAACGGGCGGGGCGGTGTTGGCGATAAGCGCCTGGCGACGCAGGAACCGTCGATATCCCTCCTCACCCATCCGGGAAGGGCCGAGACCCGAGCTCTTGAAACCCTGCTTCGCTGCTTCGAAGAAGATGGAGGTCAGGGCCGCGTCATTCAGACTGATGGCCCCAGCCAGCAGCCGGCGGCCGATGGTCTCGGCTTCGTCCAGAGAGGCGGCGAAGACCGCGCCGGAGAGCCCATACTCCCCGTCGTTTGCCATCGAAACGGCCTCGTCCACGGCGTCGAAGGCGACGACAGGCAAGATGGGACCAAACGTCTCGTCCCGCATGACCAGCATGTCGGGAGTGACGCCGGTGAGAACGGTGGGGCGCAGCCAGAGGCCGCCGCCGTGGGTCTCGATCTCGCCGCCGGTCAGGACGCGGGCCCCCTTGTCGCGCGCATCGGCGATCTGGGCAGCCAGAATGTCTGCCTGGCGATCAAAGATGATCGGGCCTATCTCACCGGAAGCGATGTCGGGCCAGTTCAGGCGGGTGGCCTCAGCCTTCTGGACCAGACGAGCGAGGAAGGCGTCATGGATCGGTCCGGCGACATAGATGCGCTCGATCGACTGGCAAGCCTGCCCCGTAGACAGGACCGAGCCGCGCAGTGCCGCGTCGGTCGCGGCCTCGAGATCTGCTCCCTCCAGAACGATCAGCGGGTCCTTGCCGCCGAGCTCAAGAAAGGCGGGGATCAGTTGCCCGGCGGCCTGGACGGCGACCTTGCGCCCTGTCGCGACCGAGCCGGTGAAACAGACGCAGTCGGCGGCGTAGACTACCGCTTGCCCTGTGATCCCATCGCCGGTGACGACGGCGAATACGGCTGCGAGATCGGGCACCTCGGCGAGGGCAGCGATCACAGGGGCTATGAAACGGGGTGTCACCTCGGACGGCTTCACCACGACAGCGCAACCAGCCAGCAGCGCCGGGACAGCGTCAATCATGCCGAGCAGCAGGGGGAAGTTCCACGGACTGATCACGCCGACCAGGGGATAGGCTTTCCAGGCGGCGATGTGGCGCACGGACGGCAGCCCTCGACCCTGCACCCAAGCCGGCGGGGCGTCGGCAGCGATGACGCGGGCCCAGCCTTCGATCGAGCCGACGACGCTGTCTATCTCCAGCCGGGCGATACGGCGGCGACCCGTATCGGTTTCCAGCGCGGCACCGATGGGTTCAGCGTGGCGGCGGAGCGCCTGTCCGAACGCGCGCAGCACCTCCAACCGGGAGACGGCTCCTCTGGCCTCCCAGGTGGCCTGTCCATCGCGCAGGCGGGCGGCGACATCGCCGACCTCGGGCGGGTCGAGCGCCTGTCCGCGCCAGTCGTGGACGCCAGTCCTCGGGTTGCGAGCAGTGAAATCCCTCACAGGCCCAACACGCCGGGGTTCATGCGATGGGTCGGGTCAAGATCGGCCTTGATCGCATCGATCAGCCGGCGACCGCCCTCATCCAGACTGTCGCGCCAGGGATAGGTCCGCCCGATCTGGAAGTGAGCAGCACCAACTTCGTTGAAGGCGTCAATGGCGGCGGTGCGGGCCTCGGCGACCAGCGCGGTGACCTCAGGGTTCTCGCCATGGCGAGGCAGTTTCGAAAGGACGTGGGGTTCAACCGTCGCCTCATGCAGGGTGCGACGCTCTTCCGGCCAAACAAAAACGGGCTCGATCAGGAGGGCGTTGGTCGAGAGCGCCGTCAACATCATGCCGGTCTGAACCCCGCCCGCCTCGAATCGGGGCCTCAGCGCCTCGAACCGGGCCATGATGGCGCGATAGGCGGCCTGGCCGTCCTGCAAGGCGACAATGCCATGAACCGGCACCCAGCGCTCGCCGTCGGGGCCCAGCACATTGTTCAGCGGCGTGAAGGGGCTGACCCTGACCACGCGCGGGATCGACGCTTCGACCTCGCGTCCACCCAGACCCAGGCAGATGCGGCGCGCCTCAACCAGATCAGCCTCGGCCCCGGCGGCGGAGCGGGCCTCGGCCGTCAGATGGATCGACCAATCATCAGCCCCGAGGAAGCCCCGCCCAGCAACCGCCGTTCGGGCGGCGGCCGCCATGCCCTTGAAAAGGTCGCCTCCGGACGTCGCGATGGCCCCCAGCGCCTTGACCCCCTGAAGGAGCGACGCGCGCTTCAGTCGCATCGCAGACAGAGACGGATCGAATCCGAACATGTCAGCCGCAACGCCAGCGCGGCTGATCTCGGCCGTCGCCGCCAGCGCCTGGTCTGCTGTGTCGAAAGCGAAGGAGCCGTGCGCCTCGTGCGCCGGCGTCCGCATGAGCCGGAGTGTGATCTCGGCCTTTACGCCGAGCGCGCCGCAGTCGCCGCAGAACAGGCCGGTCAGGTCAGGGCCGTAATGACGGTAGAAGACCCGGCCGTCGGCCTTGCGGCGAGCGCCGGTCGCGACGAGCCGCCCGTCGGCGAGGGCGACTGTCAGGCCAACCACGCTTTCGGACGTCGTGCCCCAGTGGCCCGCACCGAAGACGGCGTTCAGCTGGGACAGTCCGCCGCCGATCGTCGACGACACGCCGGACAGAGGGCCCCAGAAGGGCGTCCGCAGGCCATGCGGCTTCAGCGTCTCGTGCAGGGTCTTCCAGGTACAACCGGCCTCGACCGTGACCGTCATGGCGTCGGGATCGACGTGCAGAACCCGATCCATCCGCGACAAGTCGATCAACGCGACCGGACCAGCATCCGAGGCATAGCCGCCGGTGTAGCTCATGCCACCGCCGCGCGGGGCCACGGGCAGGTTCAACCGTGCTGTTTCAGCAAGGGCCCGCGCCAGGCCAGAAGTGTCTGCCGGGCGGAGAACAACGACCGGACGGCGACAGATCTTCCAGATGTCCTGGCCGTAGAGCTCCAGCAGGGCCGGATCGGTTGAGACGACCTCGGGGCTCAGCGCGGCCCGGAGAGCGTCGGCGGGCAAAGTGCGTGACAGGTCGTCGGCGGAGCTCATTGGGGCTTCCACAGACCCAGCAGGGCCGCCGCAAGCAGCAGCAGCCAGATGAAGAGAACGGCAGGGCGCGTCGCGGCGAGCGAGCGGGCGATACGCGTGTCGGCGTCGGCCTGTCCGGCTGCGAGCGCACCCAGCGCCGGGCCGAGGTCAGCGGTGAGGCGGCGGACAAGCAAGCCGGTGAGGACGCATCCGGCGAGGATGAGGAGCTTGAGGTTCACAAACAGTGGCCAACCAATGACCCCTGCCAGCCCCGCCACGCCGCCCGCGCCGAGACCGGCCGCCACGACCCAACGCAGGCCGAGGTCAATCTGGCGCAGGCTCGACGCGGGTGCGGCGTGGCCCAAATGAATTCGCCAGGCGACGAACAGCCAAATCAGGCTCGCCGCCCATGAGACCGCGATCCACACCAGATCGACCGCGACCCAGCCCCGCGCGGCCGCCAGGGTGAATCCCGTCGGAAACGCTAGGATGAGTGCTGTGCGAGGGGCCATGTCGATGTCGCCCAGCAACCCGGCCGCTCCTAGCCTCGCCGCCCGGTCCTTGCCGGAATTGGAGATCAGGAAAGACGCAACGAACGCACCGAGATCGCCACCCAACCAGTAAACCAGGATCAGAACGTGCAGCAGCAGGAGAAGCGCGTCGGCCAAGGCATCGCCCTCAAATGATATAACTCTATATCATTTGGTCGCGACGCTGTTGGCAAGCCCAAAGGGCGGTCAGGTCCAGCCTTCGGCCCCCGACTGGCGCCGGGACGTCATGTGGTACTGGAACCGGTCTGGGCGGTAGTGGCCGACAATCATCTGAACGGGGCGGCCGTCTGCGCCGATCATGATCCGCTCTATCTTCAAGACGGGCGATCCCGACGGCACGTCCAGACAAGCCGAAACGGTGGGCGAGGCCGCGCCCGCTGTAATCCACTGCTCAGCCTCCACGGCCCCGGCTCCAGCGCGTTCCAGCAGCGTCAGCAGCGGTGTCGAGCGCAGTTCATCAATCGAATAGCGTGCCGCGATTTCGGCGGGAACGAAGGTCGTCAGGTAGGAGAACGGTTCGCCTTGCAGTTTCCGCAGGCGGACGGCCCTCTGAACCGTCGCCCCGGGTTCAAGCTTCAGTCGCGCGACGACAAGTGCATCGGCTGGCTCGTCTGCCACCTCCAGCAGCTCCACCTCGGTCGTGAGCCCCATCGACTTCAGGGACGAGATCAGGGTCTCGAAGGAGCCAGACACCAGCGGGATCACCCCTCCGGTAGACACGATCGTCCCTCGACCTCGATGGCGCGAGACCAGATTGTTGGCAGCCAGTTCGTTCAACGCCCGCTTGACAGTGATACGCGACACGTCGAAGGCCCGCGCCAGCTCCTGCTCACCAGGCAGGGTCTCGCCATCGGCGTAGACGCCCGACTGGATGCGTTCGCGCAGGATCAGATAAACCTGATGATACAAGGGCGTGGGCAGGGCCCCGTTCAGAAGTCCCGAGTCGTCAGCCTCGATGTCTGATGCGCCGTCGGCCAAATGACCTATTCCTATACCAACTCCGTCCGCGCTAGGCATAGGACGATCCGCACGGAGCGCGCAATGTCCGACCCCTCGCCCTACATCGCTCTGGCCTTGCAGACGACCTGTTTCGCCGTCAACGGCGATGCCGACGCCCGCGCCAGTCGGCCGCGCATGGCGGAGGCGATCCGGCGGATCGGAGCCCAGATCGCGGCGTCGAAACGCTTCATCGGTCCGGACGTGCGACTGGTCGTCCTGCCGGAGTACTTCCTGACGGGCTTTCCGATGGGGGAGCCCACCGCCGTCTGGTCCGAGAAGGCCTGCCTGGCACCCGGAGGGCCCGAGTATCGGGCGCTGGGGGAGGTTGCCCGCGCCAATGACGTCTTCCTGGCCGGCAACGCCTATGAGACCGACGAGCATTTTCCGGGCCTCTACTTCCAGTGCAGCTTCGTTGTGGCCCCCCCCGGAGAGGTGGTGCTTCGGTATCGCCGCCTTGTCACCCTGTTCGGTCCCAGCCCCTATGACGTCTGGGATCAATACCTGGCCCGGTACGGCCTGGATGGCGTCTTCCCCGTTGCCGACACCGAGATCGGTCGACTGGCGGCTATCGCGTCGGAAGAGATCCTGTATCCCGAGATCGCTCGCGCCCAGGCCGTGCGCGGTGCCGAGGTGTTCGTCCACTCCTCAAGCGAGATCGCCGCCGCGCTGGCAACCCCGAAAAACGTCGCCAAACAGGCCCGCGCCATCGAGAACCTGACCTACGTCGTCAGCGCCAACTCGGCTGGCATAGAGGGCATCGCTATCCCCAGCGCCTCCACCGACGCATCATCAAAGATCATCGATTTCCGGGGTCAGGTGCTCGCAGAAGCGGGCTATGGCGAGAGCATGGCGGGCTACGCTGAAATCGACGTGGGTGATCTGCGTCGTTACCGCCGCCGCCCGGGGATGCCCAACCTCCTGTCGCGCCAGCCCATGCACCTTTGGAGCCAGGCCTACGCCGACGTGGACATCCAGCCGAGCAACACCCTGCTGGACGCGTGGGGCGGTCTGACCGTTCCGACCCCGGCTTTCTATGCCCAGCGTCAGCGAGCTGTGATCGACAAGCTGGTCGATGCGGGCCTGATATAGGCACCTTGAGCTTACCGGCGTTCACCGTGTCGTCATGGTTACGGTTTCTTGACAGCCGGAGGCTCTGAGCCGTGCCGCTACATTGCAGCGTTGACGCCTGCTCTCTCTCGTCCATAGTCAAATGGCTTAAAAGTATATCATTTGGGCAATAGGAGGGGCTGGACCCAATGTCGCACAATCATCGTGTTATCCTGACGCGCAGCATTTTCCTTGCGGGCGTCGCGTTCGCAGCCTTGGCCTCGGCTGCCGCGCCCGCCTCCGCGCAGCAGGCATCGAACACAGACCCTGAAGCCACGACGGTCGAGGACATTGTGGTCACCGCGCGGCGGCGCGAGGAGTCACTGCAGGACGTGCCAATCGCGGTTTCCGCCTTCACCGAGGCAACGATCGAGAACCGACAGCTTGAAGATCTCTCCGACATCGCCCGCTACACACCGGGCGTTCAGCTGCAGCAGGCCTTCGGCCGAGATGGTGATCGTCCCGTCATCCGTGGAGCCTCCAACATCCTGATCTCCGACGGCAAAGTCGGCGTTTTCCTGGACGGCATCCCGTGGTTCGGTGACTTCACGACCCTGGATCTCGACATAGCCCAGCGTGTCGAAGTGATTCGCGGGCCTCAGTCGGCCGTGTTCGGTCGCGGGACCTTGTCGGGCGCGATCAACGTCGTTACCCGGCGCCCTGGCGACGACTGGAGCGGCCGGGTCAGCTACACGGCGGGAACCGACAATCGCCTTTCAGTCTCAGGCGTGATGTCGGGGCCGCTCATGGACGGCGTCGGCGTGATGCTGGGCATGACCCAGAACGACGTGGACGGGCAGTACCAAAATCAGATCGGACTGCGCGAGGACCTCGGCAGCCAGAGCTCGAAAGGCCTCTATGGCGGCCTGTTCTTCAACCCGCACCCCAATTTCGACGCCTCGATCCGCTATTTCCGCTCCGAGGATCGGGACAGCCATTTCGCCGTTGCCCTTCAGAACTCAACATTCAACAACTGCTTCCAGTCGACGCGCAGCTACTACTGCGGAGAGATACCGACGCCGACACGGTTCGCCTTGAACACCGACCGCTTCCTGATGCCCGGTCTCAAGCGCGAGGCTGAGCGTTTCATTGCCGACGTCAACTGGAACATCGCAGGCTCAGGCTATGTGTTGTCGTACCTCGGGGGCATGAACGATGTCTACGAGGCCTCTGGATACGATCAGTCCTATGACGAGCGGGACTTTTTCCTGATCGGAGCGGGCTGCCCGTTTGTTCCCATCGCCAACCGGCTATGCGGCCGGTCGCCGTTCAACGACACCTCAAGCTCCAATCGGGAGACGCAAACCCACGAGTTGCGGCTGTCGAGCCCGGGCGGTGGCTTCCTGACGTGGAACATCGGCGTCTACTCGGCCAACGACGAATTGACGCCCTCACCGGAATTCCTCGAGGCCACTGAGGTCGGCCTCGATACTCTCGGTGCAGTCAATGAGGTCCAGACCCGCGCCATCTTCGGTGGGATTGATCTGGCCTTTTCGGACACCCTGACGCTGGCGCTGGAGCTCCGGTATCAGGAGGACGAGGTTACCTCAACCAACCAGCCCTACACGGCCTCAACCTATTTCGCGCCCGCCTACCTGGCGACCCTGCGCAGTTCCAACCCCAATGCTGTAGTCGGCACGACCCTGACCCGGACGACCCAGTTCGACAATACCCTGCCTCGCGCCACCCTCACCTGGGAGCCGTCGTCGGACCTGACGCTGTATGCTCAGTACGCTCAGGGCAACTCGCCAGGTGGCTTCAACGACCCGGCCGCGCCCGTCACGACGTTCGAGGAAGAAACCCTCACCAACTACGAGATCGGGGCCAAGACGCGGCTGTTCGGCTTCGACTATCTGAACGCCTCGCTGTTCTGGAACACCTACGAAGACCAGGTCCTGACCAACACCTTCCAGGCGCTGACCGTCGTTCAGAGCTATCGCGCCAACATCGGTGAATCCGAGCTGAGGGGCCTCGAGCTGGAAGGTGCCTACTCGCTGACCGACAACCTGTCAGCACGCTTCACCTACTCCTACCTCGACGCCGAAATCACTGAAGGAGTGGATGGTGACCAGGCGGTGCTGCTGAACGGCGCAGCTTGCAAGACCGGCACGGCGATCAACCTTGATCGTCCGGGTTGCCGCAGCGCAGGATCGATCGTTGGAAAGCGCCCGCCGCTGGTGTCCGAGCATTTGGCGAGCGCCGGCATTCGCTGGGACGGTGACGCCCTGGAGAGCGGCTGGACGCCTTTCGCGGCGGCCGATGTCAGCTATCGCGGTGAGTTCTTCGAGCAGGTGCACAACAACATCACCATCCCGTCCTCGACGCGACTGGATGTGCAGTTGGGTGTCCAGAACGACAACCTGAGACTGGCCTTCTGGGGCCGCAACATCACCGACGATGACACACCGCAGGGCGTGCTCCGCTACGTCGACTTCCCGGCTGCGCTCACGCCGTCCGGGGACCGGCCGCGCGCGTTTGCGGTGACGGCTGCACCGGGCGCGAGCTACGGCATCACGCTTAGCGCCCGCTTCTGATGCGAGCCTCCTCGCTGGCCGCTGTCGCTTTGGCTCTCTGGGCTTCGGCGGTAGCGGCCGGCGATCCGTCGCCTGCCCCTCTGGCCATCGGTGTGCTCGAGCGCGACCTGCCCGGGCTGGTGGAGATGTTCGAGGGCGACTGGGACAATGCCGAACAGGTGAGCTTCGCAGAGGAGCTCGGCTTTCCGGACGGAGCCCCGCCCTTGCGCCGTCATGTCACGGTGCGCCGGATCGAGGCTCCTGGCCTCGGTCAGCTCGTTCTCAGGTTGGACGAATACAGGAACAACGACCCCTCCGACGTGGGGCGTCAGCGGTTCTACGTGTTCGCCGTCGATCCGGCGAAGATGGCGATCCGGATGGACGTGCTGACGACGTTGGGCGAACGACTGCTCGCCGACGCCGATCACGCAGGCCTGACTCGAGAAGGCATGCGTTTCAATCCGGGCTGCGAAACCCTGTGGCGGCGGAACGCCGACCAGTTTGTCGGGTGGATCGAGGACAAGGCTTGTACGGTCCGGTCGCAAGGCGGCTCGGGCCCCGAACTGACCATCGGGGCTGACATTGCCTTGTCGGCCGACCAGCTCTGGATGACGGAGACCGCGCGCTACGCCAACGGCGGCGACGCCTTCCCGAACGAACCCGACATTCCTGTACAGTACCGTCGCGCCACGGCCTTCACCTGCTGGCTGGCCGTGCCCCGACAGGCACCGCAGAGGGGTTGGTTCCACGCCCGTAATCTGGCGATCCACGATCAGGGCGGGGAGGCCTGGGTCACCACCGACGAGACCACGCCACGCACGTATGGCTTTCGCATGAGGAACGTCCGCTGGCCGACGGGGCAGAACGCCGACGCCTTGACCCTCTATGTCCACGACCAGAGGGGCGCGCCCGCGATCAGCTATGTCTGGGCCAGCCCGGATGCGACCCGGATCGGCATCAATCTGAGAACCCTCCAGGGCAGTTGCTCGCGCTAGGCGATGCGCCGCTCGTCGATCAGCGTCCGCTGATAGCACTCACCGTCCCGGAACCAGTGCCACGTCCGCGCGCGAGAGCGTCCGTCCGGAGCCACGACGATCAGCTCATAGAGATGGGCTCCGGGCGTGTCGGTCCGCTCCCACGTCAGGATGCAGGTTCGCTCGTCCCCCTGCCAGGCGTGTCCCTGGATCAATCCGGTGTCCCACCACAGGCGGCCGTCGCGATAGACGCCCGGATGCTCGGCCTCCACCATCCGGCCGTCGGGCCAGGTGAACCGGTTCTTCTGCAGATAAGCGTAGGGGCCGTCGTCGGGGAAGGAGACCTCGATGCGCGAGGCATGGCAATCGACCTCAACGCCATCGGTCGTCACCGTCCTATAGGTCCCCTCCCACACCCCCGCGTGGCTGACCAGCGCGGGCATATGCTCATGCAGCGGGTTCACTTCACCCGGCGCTCGGTGATGCAGGTCCGCTTGAACAGCTTGTCGTTCTCGAACCAGTGCCAGGTTCGGGCACGGTCGTTGCCGTTCGCGGACAGCTGGATCATCTCATAGAGATAGGCACCCGGCATGTCCTTGCGCGTCCAGGTCAGACACACGGTCCGCGGATCGATTTCCCAGGCGCGGCCGTCGATGCGGTCGGTGTCCCACCAGATCTGGCCGTCGCGATAGGTCGCGGGGAAATGAATCTCTTCCCTCCTGCCGTCGTCCCAAGTGTAGGTGTTGATCTGATAGTAGGCATAGGGGCCATCGTCGGGGAACTTGCACTGGAGATGCGAGCGGTGACGATCGATGACGTTGTTGTCGGGATCGACGTGGATGTATTCGCCTTCCCACTCGCCGGCGTGGCGGGCCAGGACCGGCATGCCTTCTCGGATACCCCTCATCGTCGTCTCCCTCGCTCGGGCGGCGCGATCCGCCCTTTGAAAATGGTATAGACTTAGATCATTTGGGCGTGAAACCCCCAATACGCGTGATCGGTCGAATGGCTGTGAATCAGGCGCTCAACAGGATGTGGACGGGCTTATGGATCATGCGCTGAAGGTCGAGGTCGCGGGCGATGTGGCAACCCTGACCCTGAACCGGCCCGGGAAGAAAAACGCCCTGACGCGGGCGATGTGGAGCACCTTGCCCGGCCTGCTGGCGGAGGTGGCGGCCGATCGGGCGGCCAAGGTCCTGGTGTTGCGGGGCGCAGGCGGGACCTTCGCGGCAGGGGCCGACATTGGCGAGTTCGAAACCGTTTATGCGACCCCGGACAGAACCCGCGACTATTTCGACCGGGTCGGCAAGGCAATGGCGGCGCTGGCGGCGTTCGAGAAGCCGACGATCGCCATGATCGAGGGGGCCTGCGTCGGTGGCGGACTAGGGCTGGCGCTGGCGTGTGATCTACGGATCGCGGCCGCCGACGCGCGGTTGGCCCTTACCCCGGGCAAGCTGGGGCTGGTCTATTCGCTGCCGGACACACGCAGACTGGTGCAGGCGGTAGGCCTGTCCCGGGCCAAGGACATTTTGTTTACCGGGCGGCTGATCGCGGCGGAAGAGGCCCTCGTGATCGGGCTTGTCGATGCGCTGCATGCCCCGGAGGCACTGAAGGCAGCGGTGGCCGAGAAGACCGCCCAGATCGCGGCGGCGAGCCAGTGGACCGCGCGCAGGGCAAAGGCCATCGTCGGCCTGATCGCCGACGGGGAGACAAGGGACACGGACGAGACCGCGCGGTGGCTGATCGAAGCGGTCGAGGGCGAGGACTTCAGCGAGGGGCGGAATGCATTTCTGGGCAAGCGGAAGCCGGAGTTTCCGTTTCGCTAGCTTGTTCTCTCTCCCAAAAGGAGAGCGGTGGTAGCGTCACCGCCAACCGCTCGGCCAACCCGAGGATCGCCTCGCTATCGCGGCCAATGATCTGGGCAGACAGGGGCAGACCATCGCTTGACAGGCCCATCGGAAAGGCCACGGCGGGTAGTCCCGCCATGTTGGCGAGGCAGGTGATGTCGGCCTGGTCCGCCGGAACGGGATCGCCGAACGGGAAGGCCGGGCCGCCGGTGGTGGGGCACAGAAAGCCGATGCGGTCGCCAATCAGGACCTCCATACGCTGCTTCATCGCCGCGATCTCGGCGCGGGCCTCAGCGAGCTTTGCCGGGGGCTGGGCCGCACCCCAGCGGAGCATGCTGGCGAATGTCTCGGAGAAGCCGTCGGGGCGGGCCTGGAGCATAGCGGCGTGCTCGGCCAAGCCCTCGGCCTCGGAGATCAGGAGGCCCCGGCGTCGCAGGCGGCCGAGATCGATATCGAGCGGGACGGACCCGTCCAGCAGGCCTTGGGCTTCGGCGGCGGCAACCAGGGCGACGAAGGCGGCGCGGACGTCGTCGGACAGGGATGCGCAGTCGGTGACGTCAAGCACCGCGAGCGGGGCGGTCGGCGAGGCGGGATCCGGCACGGCGATCTCGGCGAGCACCGCAGCACAGTCCCCGGCCGACCTCGCGTGGATGCCGACGTGGTCGAGGCTGGGCGAAAGGGGCGTGACCCCTTCCTCCGATATGGCAGCGTAGCGGGGCTTGATCCCGAACACGCCGCAGTAGGCGGAAGGGATGCGCACCGAGCCCATGGTGTCGGTTCCCAGCGCCACCGCACATAGGCCCGCCGCCACCGCCGCGCCCGAACCGCCCGACGATCCGCCGGCCGTGTAGCCTGCGCGCCAGGGGTTCTGGGTCCGGCCGAACCACGGATTATCGGTGACGGCACCGAGCGCCCCCTCCTCCATGTTCAGCGTGCCGAGGATGATCGCGCCGGCGGCCCGAAGGCGCGCCACGCAAGCCGCATCCCGGTCGGCGATGCGGTCGCGATAGGCCCCGATGCCGGCTGTCCAGGGCAATCCGGCGACAGCGATATTGGCCTTTACCCCAACGAGGCAGCCGTCCAGCGGCGACAACGCCAAGCCCGAGGTCCAGCGACGGGAAGATGCTTTCGCCGCATCGCGCGCGCCCTCGACGTCCAGATCGACAAAGGCGTGGATCGCCGGGTTCGCCTGCTCGATCCGGGCCAGATAGGTCTCGAGCACCGCAGCCGGCCTTGCCGAGCCCTCGCCATAGGCGGCGGCGAGCCCGCAAACCCCGGCCGCGACCTCGGGCTCGAAGGAGTCGGTCATCAGAATCGCTCGTCGATGAGGCGGATGGGCTTCTGACGGACCTCCACCTGGGTCAAGGCGGCGGTCTCCCCACGGCCGACCACTTCGACTTCGACTTCAATGCCTATCCTGCGCTTCAGGATCTCGCCGAAGCGGCCGGCAAGGGCAGGGTCGCCCGACGCCGAGGCCTCGGCTACCACCACGAAGGTATCCCGCCCGGCGGCGTCCCGGCGAGTCTTGCAGACGAACTCGCCCGCGAACTCCGGAGCCTCGTCCAGCATGGGGCCGATGGCCTGGGGGAAAATGTTGATGCCGCGCACCTTCACCATGTTGTCGGAGCGGCCCAGGAACCCCTCGATGCGCCGGAAACTGGCACCGATGGACGACGGCCGGGTGATGACTTCGGTCACGTCGTGGGTGTTGAAGCGGATGATCGGGTAAAGGTCGTCCTTGTAGAGGCAGGTCACGACCATATCGCCAGGCGAGCCGTCGGCCACAGACTTGCCTGTGTCGATGTCGCAGACCTCCAGATACTGGGCGTCCTCCATGACGTAGAGGCCGTCGCGGTCGGGGCCCTCGCCCGCGATGCAGCCGGTGTCGCCGACGCCGTACCAGTCGAAGCATTCGGCCCCGCCCCAGGCTTCGGACAGGGCCTGCTTGTCCTCGCGCCCCATGTGGCCCGAGATCATCCGCACGGGAATGTCGACGCCGGGACGCAGTCCAGCCTCGCGCGCCACCTCGGCCAGCCGCTTGATGTAATCCGCGAAGCCAACGATGGCCGTGGCCCCGAAGGTCTTCATCAGCTCGACCTGTTGGGCCGAACGGGTCTCGACTCCCGTGCCCGCCGACATGAAGACGGCGCTGGTCCAGTGGGTCACGGCCTCGCGCACATAATGGCCGCCGTTGATCATGCCGTGGCCGTAGACCGAGTGGACGACGTCGCCCGGGCGCAGTCCCTGCCAACGATAGAGGCGGGCCAGAAGCAGGTTCTGGAGCTCACGGCTCTTGGGCCCGAACAGCAGGACCTGGGGCTTTCCGGTGGTGCCCGAGGTGGTGTGGAAGATGACGGGCGGGCGCTTGTCGGCGGGGTAGGTTTCGAAGCCGGCGAAGTCGCCGAACGGCGGCGCGATTTCCAGCGACTTCATGATGTCGGACTTGTCGAAGCTGGGCAGGTTCGGCAGGTCGTCGAGGCTCTTGATATCGCCCTCGGCGATGCCGGCGGTACCCCACAGACGACGATAGAAGGCGGTCTTCCACGCGCGGGCGACGCAGCGGGCGAACAGCGTCTCTTGTCGGGCGCGCAGCTCGTCGCGGCTGATGGAGGTCACCAGCCTGGTGAAGGCATCCCCGATGGGGTGGTCACGAGCGATGGCGGCGAAATCGATCTCGTCCCAGTAGGTGCGGTGGGTATCGGTCATCGGCGGGCTCCGAGGAGAGAGAGGATCGCAGCGGCGTCGGGCAGGGTCTCGAACCGGTCGATGGCGTCGGCGAGGGCGGCCGCATTCGCCCCGAGGCCCCCGAAGTCGAGGCAGGTCGCCTGCTTGGCCAGGTGCTGCTCGCGGGTCAGGGGTTGTTCGGGCGAACCCAGCTGAGCCGTGATCGTGTGTCGGAACAAGCGGCCATCGGTCGTGCTGAAAGTGAGGGTCGCCGGCGTGAAGGCGGCGGGGTCGGGGTTATCATCGACCTCGACGCGGATGCGGTCCGCAAGCCGGAGGAGCGCCGGATCGGACAGCCGCTCCGGCGTGAAGTCAGCGAGACCCACGGTACCGCGGGCGAGAACTATGGCTCCAAGCCACGGCAGGCAAAGCCGCGCCCAGGCTGGAACCATGCCGGTGCCGGGGCGACGCCCGACGAGGCGGTGTATAAGGGGCGGCGCACGATAAACGATCTCCGCCAGATCCCTGGAAGTCAGGCCATGATCCGCCATAAGGGTCTGAAGGGCGACAATGCCTCCGTGGGCCGCGCGGCCGGTCGGGAAGGGCTTCCAGCTTACCTCGGCGATGCGGAAGCCAGGGGCGGGGTGGGTCAGAGGTGCGGCGTCGTGTGCCGTCTCGAACAGGGCAAGGTAGCCGAACGGCCCTTCCAGCGAAGCCTCGGGGCCTGGCAGTCCAGCTTCAGCCAGATCAACGGCCATGACGGCGGCGCGGGCGGCGTTGGCGATCTGGATCGGCAGCGCTGGCTTGCCCTCGGCGTGGGCCTGCATTGTGCCCGACGCGAAAGCGAGGGCATAGCCGAAGGCGGAGACGCCCTGATTCACCGGCAGACGGCGCAGCGAGATCAGGGCGGCGATGCAGCCAAAGACTCCCGCCGTCGCCGGGCGGAAGAACTTGAGCGGCGTGCTGGCAGCGAGCCCCAGGGAAGCGGCGACCTCGACCCCGGCGACGAGGGCTGTCAGCAGGCCTTCGCCGGTGACGGGTTTGCCCTCGGAGGCGGCTCGGTCGGCCTCGGACAGGATCACGGCACCAACAGTCGCCATGGGGTGAACGACGGCCGGCTCATGGACGCAGTCGAACTCCTGGGCGTGGATCTGGAAGGCGTTGACGAAGGCGGCCGAGGGCTGGGACAATCGCACATCGGGCCGGCCGAGCACGCCGCAGGCCGAGCCCTCGCCCCAACGCCGGGCGGCGGCGAGCACGTTTTCGGCAAGCGGCGCGCGGGCTCCGGCGGCACCGACGCAAAGGGTATCGTGCAGGAAGGTCTTCGCCGCCGCTCGCGCTGCAGCGTCGATGTCCGCCCAGGTCAGGGCCAGGACGCGCTCGCCCAGGGTGCGGGACAGGGTCATGCGTCGCGCCCCGGCAGGGCGGCCGAAAGGTCCGCAACCGTGGTCCTGACGCCCAGCCCCCGGACGGCGGCGATCAGGCGCTCGGCCGCCTCCGGGCTCATGCCTCCCCAGGCCATCAGGGCCCGGGCCTTGTCGCAAATTGCACCGGGCGACAGGGGGTTCTCGGGATCGCCGAGCGCGTCAAGCGTTTCGATCCGGTGTTCTACGGTGCCTGCCATGGCGATCAGACGCGCGCCGAAGCGGGCCGGATAGGTGGCGGTCAGGTCGTCGGCCATGGCGACCGAGACGCGGGCGCGCATCGCCGCGATCTCCGGATCGGTCAGAGTGGCGGGCTCGAAGCTGTCAAGGCCCGCATCGCCGCGGATCAGGGCGACGGCGACGCTGTGCTGGAGCGAGAACTTGGCCTCCGGGACAGTCGTCGGCGCAGGCTTGTCGCAGAAGAGGACGCTATCGCGGTAGGTCTCGACCCGCACAGTGTCCGGCAGCCCGGCGATCCGCGCGCGCAGGGCAAGGGCGGCGTCGATGGTGGGGTGGGCGTGACGGCAGGCGGCGTGGGGCTTGAAGCTTACCTCGTGCATGAACCAACTGTCGGCGGGGATCAGTACGGCCTCGGGGTCTGCGTCAGGGGCCATGGCCGGGAAGAAGCCCTGCTCGCCTTCCAGCACCCTTAGCGGCCCGCGGAAACCGTCGCGCGCCAGCAGGGCCGAGGCCACGCCGTTCGCCGCAGCCCGTCCGTCGTGAAGCGCCTTGACCGACCCAGGTTCATGCCGCGCCCGCCAAAGCCCGGCACCCTGCTGGCCGGCCAATCCGAGCGCCCAGGCGGTCCGTTCGTCATCCAGTCCCATGAGGCTCGCTCCAGCCGCCGCCGCACCGAAACCACCGACGGTGCCGGTCGGATGGAAGAAGCGATAGTGCGAGGCCCCGGCCGCCCGGCCGATGCGGATCATGACCTCATAGCCGCGAACGACCGCGTCCAGCAGCGCGTCGCCGCTCGTCACTCCGAGATGCTCGGCAAGCGCCAGGGCGGCGGGCATGACCACGGGTCCCGGGTGCAGCAGGGCGCGGCGATCCACGTCGTCCATCTCCAGGATCGCTCCGGCTGGACCGTTGGCGAGCGCCGCCGCCTGGGGCCCAGCGCCAGTGCCGCCGATGATGCTGCTGGCACCTGTGCCCTCTGCCCGAGCCAACCCCCGGACCCGCGCCACATCGGCCTCCCGTGCTCCCGCCACGGTACAGCCGACCCAGTCGAGCAGGTGCAATCGTGCCCGCGCGCGATCGTCCGGCGAGACCGGCCTCGCCAGCAGAACCGACAGTCGTTCGGCGATGGAGGACAAATGTCCGGACATATGTTGTTATCGCGTCCCCGACCCTCGCCGGTCAAGCCGGAGCCATCCTCGACCCATGCCGCTTTCCGTGACGATGGACGCTGCTATCGACGCCCTCAAGTCGACCTTGCCAAACGGCGGCCGTGTCTTCGTCCAAGGCTGCGCGGGCGAGCCGCTGGCGTTGGCGGAGGCCCTGGCGCGGCAACCCGAAGCGGCAGCGAGGTTGACGTTCGAAGGCGTGTGGATTCCGGGGGTCAATCGCACGGACTGGGCCGGGCTGCATGCACTGGCTCGGGCCGAGGCCATCTTCCTGGCACCCGAATGGCACGACAGCTTCAGGGCGGGTCAGCTGGCCTTCTCGCCCATGACCTACACCCAGGTCTGGAGACGGCTATCGGGGCACCCGTTCGACGCCGGAGTCTTCACCATTGCTCCACCGGGCGCGGACGGCCGATGCAGTCTCGGTGTCGCGGCTGACTTCAGCCCGGCCGTGTTCGACCGAACCCGGCTGCGGATAGGCCTGATCCATACGGCCATGCCGGCCGTGCGTGACGGGCCGACCGTCCCGCTGGACACCTTCGATGTTGTGGTGCAGGTCGACACGCCCCTGCCCGGCTATGGCGCGGGTGCGATCGATCCGGTCAGCGCCGCCATCGCCGCGCGGGTCGGGGCCTTGGTCCCCGACGGTGCGACCGTCCAGACCGGCCTCGGCAAGATCGGCGTGGCGACGCTGGCCGCGCTGGCCGATCACCGGGGCCTGTCGATCCACTCCGGCATGGTGACCGAGCCGCTGATCGCATTGCTGGATCGCGACGCCGTGGAGGGGGTGACGACCGGAGTCGCGCTCGGTTCGGCCGACCTCTACGCCCGCGTCGCGACCGATCCGCGTGTTCGCTTCCGTCCAGTGGGCGAGACGCACGCGATCTCGACGCCGGCGGCCATCCCGCGCTTCATCGCCGTCAACTCGGCGATCGAGATCGATCTGTTCGGGCAGGTGAACGCCGAGTGGATGGATGGGCGGCAGGTGTCGGGGGCCGGTGGTTTGATCGACTTCCTGCGCGGGGCCTGGGCGTCCGACGGCGGGATGCCGGTCATCGCCCTGCCGGCCTCAGCCAAGGGCGATGCGCTCAGCCGGATCGTGCCGCGCCTGTCGTCTCCGCCCAGCGTCGGCCGAGGCGATCCGGTCGTGATCGTGACGGAGCACGGCGTCGCCGATCTGCGCGGCTTGTCGATCGATGCGCGGGCTGCAGCTTTGATCGACGTCGCAGCACCCTCGCACCGCGATCGACTGGCCGAGGACTGGTCCGCCATGCGACAGGCAATGTAGGAAAACCATGGCATCCCCCCGCTATCGTCAGCTCGCCGAGACCCTGCGCGCCGCCATTGCGCGGGGCGACTTCCCCGTCGGGTCTCAGCTGCCGCCCGAACTGGAGCTTGCCCAGACCCACGGGGTGTCGCGCCACACCGCTCGCGACGCCATCCGCCTGCTGACGGAGGCCGGGCTGATCGCACGGCGACGGGGAGCGGGCACCACGGTGATCGCCGCGTCCAGCCCTCAGGCCTATGTCCAGCCGCTAGGTGGGGTCGAGGATCTGATGCAGTATGCCCAGACCGCCCGGCTGACGGTGCTGGCCCAGGTCGAACGTCCGCTGACGTCCGAGGAAGCGGCGCGGATCGGTGGGGATCTGGCGCGAGTCTGGCTGGTGATCGACGGGCTGCGTATTGCGGAGTCGCTGCCACTGGCCCTGTCGCGGATCTATGTACCCCAGCCGTTCACCAGCGTTGCGGGTGTTCTGGGCGAAGGCCGCTCCGTGCACGTCTTGCTTGACGAACGGTTCGGCGTCGCGGCAGGTCGGATCGACCAGGAGATCACGGCAGAGCTGCTGTCCGCAGTGGACGCCAGGACCCTCAAGGCCGAGACGGGCGGGGCCGCACTGCGGACGCTTCGTCGCTACTTCGCCGAGGACGATACCCTGATCCTGGCGTCGGACTCCGTCCATCCTGGCGCGCGGTTCGTCTATGCGATGACGTACCGGCGGGAGGGATAGACGTCCCTCCCCTTTTCTGGAGGCGGATTCGAGCTCCTGGCGACCATACGGAGGGCACCAGCCGCACATGCCGCCATTCGTGGCTACCGCCCTCCACCGCTTCGCGGTCCCCATCCCCCAACGGCGGAGCATCCAAGCCGCGCCCGGATATCCGCACCGTGTCCGTCCAGCGACGGCACCGTCGGGTCGATCACCGCAGGCTCTTCGCGAAAGCGGATGGGCGTGCCGACGATTTCGTAGCCGTCCGCGTCCTGCGCCAGCATCTCCCGTTCGACCAGCGCCGGATCGTCGAAGGCCTCCTTCAGCGTCCGGACCGGTGCCCAGCAAACGTCCTTGTCGGCGAACCAGGTCTGCCACTCCGCCAATGTCCGGCCCGCGAACGTCTCACGAAGGAAGACTCGCAGCGGCTCCTGCCCCGGCCCCGGAGGCAGCCCTGCGCACCGGACCAGATCCTCGCGGCCGAGCGGCGTCAGCAGGTTGCGAGCGAACTTCACCTCCGCCCCACCCAGCGCGAGCCAGCGTTGGTCGGCGGTGCGGTAGAGGCCGTACATGGCATTGCCGCCCCAGGACCGTTCGTCCTTGACGACGTGGGCCTGCCCGGTCGCGAAGATCCGGCCCGTGACATTCGGGGTCCAGGCCATGACGCTGTCGAACATCGCCACATCCAGATAGTCGCCCTGCCCGGTCTCTCGCTTGCGCAACAGCGCCATCAGGACGCCCGAAAGCGCTGTCAGCGACCCGAGCGCATCGGCCACCGGCATGGCGGGCATGGCGGGCAGACCGTCCTGTCCCTCATTCAATGACACCACGCCTGCCAGCGCCTGGACCGCCACGTCATGTGCAGGGCGATCCCGATAAGGTCCGTCCTGCCCGAAGGCTGAAATCGCGCAGTAGACCACGCCGGGATTGACCGCCCGCACAGCATCGTAGTCGACGCTCAGCCGCATGGCGACGCCGGGCCGGAAGGCCTCGACCACGACGTCGGCTTCGGCTGCGAGCGCCATGAAGATGGCATGATCCGCCGGGTCCTTAAGGTTCAGTTGGATGGAGCGCTTGCCGCGATGAGTGTTCCTGAACCAGACGCTCTCACCACCCTTGCGGTAACCGACGTGACGGGTGGGCTCGCCCTCTCCGACCGGCTCAACCTTGATCACCTCGGCCCCGTGGTCGGCCATCATCAGTGTCAGCATTGGTCCCGGAAGGAACAGGCTGAGGTCGAGGACCTTGACCCCCTCGAGCTTCATTCGCCCAGCACCCTGGCAGTCTGCTCGCCCAGCTTTGGAGCCCTTACGCCCGGCGCACGCTTGCCATCGATCTTTACCGGGCTCGCCAGCATGTGCAGCCCACCGTCGCGGTCAGGGTGCTCAACCAAGTCCCGCATACCGACCTCGGCGACAAAGGGGTTGGACAAGGCCTCGGGCACGTCGCGGACCGGTGCGAACGGAACATCGCCGCCGAGCAGACCCAGCCACGCATCTGTGGTTCGGGTCGAGGTGACCGCATCTACCGCCTCGCTGAGGGCCACCAGATTGGCCCGGCGCGACGGGATGTCGGCGAAGCGCGGGTCGGCCCTCAGGTGCGGCACGCCCGCCAGCTCGCAGAAGCGGTCCCAGAACTTCGGCGTCTGGCACATCAGAAGCCCCCAACCGTCCAGGGTCTTCACCAGCTGCGAAGGCGCGATCGAGGGATGGGCACCCCTCGGCAGGCGACCGACGTCGTGGCCCTCGTTCATGGCCCACACGGCCGGATAGCTCAGCTGGTGAAGGGCGACGTCGAACAGGCTGACATCCACGTCACAGCCGACGCCGGTCTCGCGCGCCTTCAGCATGGCGCTGACCGTGGCCATAGCCCACATCGTCCCGGTCATGAAGTCGACCATCGACAGTCCGAACCGTGTCGGCGGAGCATCGGGCTCTCCGGTCAGGCTCATGAACCCGGCCTCGGCCTGCATCAGGTAATCATAGCCGGGCCAGGCCTCGCGGCTGTTGCCCCGCCCATAGGCCGAGAGGTGGGCGCAGACGATGGATGGCTTGGTGTCCTTTAGCGCCGGATAATCGATGCGCATCTTCGCCGGCTGGTCGCCACGCAGGTTGTTGACGACGGCGTCCGCCGAGCGCACCAGCCGCTCGAAGTCGGCCCGGCCCTGCGGCGTCTTGATCTCCAGCGCCACCGAGGACTTTGAGCGCGAGAAAGTCTGGAAGAACTGGCTGTCCTGATCGCCGAGAAAGTAGGGCCCGGTCTGGCGGCTGACGTCCCCTCCCATGGAGGGAGCCTCGATCTTGATGACCTCCGCCCCCAGCTCGGCCATCAGCATGGTGCCGTAGGGGCCAGCCCCGTACTGCTCGACCGCGAGGACGCGAACGCCTTCGAGGGGGCGCATCAGATCTTGTTCCTCGCCACCAGCTGCTTGGCGATGATGATACGCTGCATCTCGTTGGTGCCCTCACCGATGCACATCAGGGGGGCATCGCGGTACAGGCGTTCGATCACGTATTCCTTGGAGTAGCCGTAACCGCCGTGGATGCGCATCGCCTCGGTGGCGACCTCGACGGCGGTCTCGGAGGCGAAGTACTTTGCCATGCCGGCCTCCATGTCGATGCGACCGCCGGCGTCGAAGGCGCGGGCGGCATCCTCAACCAGCAGCTCGGCCGCGCGCGTGCGGGAGGCCATGTCGCCGAGCTTCAACTGGATGGCCTGATGCTCGGCAATAGGCTTGCCCATGGTCTTGCGGGTCTGGGCGTAGGCGACGCTCTCGCGCAGCGCCCGCTTGGCGATGCCGACCGAGCGGGCGGCGATGTTCACGCGGCCGATCTCCAGCCCGCCGGTCGCCATGGCGAAGCCCTTGCCCTCCTCGCCGCCGACGAGGCTCAGCTCGGCACCACAGCGATAGCCGTCGAAGATGAACTCGCCGGAATCGATGCCCTTGTAGCCAAGCTTCTCCAGCTTCTTGCCGTTCGAGATGCCGTGCAGCGGTGCCTTGGTCTCCGGGTCGATCTTGGACACGATCAGCATCGACATGCCCTTGTGGCGCGGCTGGGCCTCCGGGTCGGTCTTCACCAACAGGGCGCAGCAGTGGCCCATGATAGCGTTGGAGATCCAGGTCTTGGTCCCGGTCACGACGTAGTCGGAGCCGTCGCGCGCAGCGACGGTACGGATGGCCTGAAGGTCGGTGCCCGCGTCCGGCTCGGTCAGGCCGAGGCCGCCGCGCATCTCGCCGGTGACAAATCGGGGCAGCCAGTAGTCCTTCTGCTTCCGGGTGCCGAAGCGCTGGACGACGGTGGCCATCATCAGGTGGGAGTTGAAGATGCCCGTCAGGCTCATCCACTCCTCGGCGATACGCATGACGATGCGCGAGTAAGTCGTCGCCGACAGGCCGAGGCCTCCGTATTCCGGATCGATTATGGCTCCGAACAGGCCCAGCTCGGCCATGTCGTCCACCAGATCGGCAGGCCAGATGTCGCCGTGCTCAAGCTGCATGGCGACGGGACGGACCTTCTTTTCGATCCACTTGTCGATGGCGTCCAGGATGGCGCGTTCATCAGCGTCGGTGATGATCGGACTGTAGGCGTTCATGTCAGTAGTTCCCGACGCGATCCTCGACCGCGTTGCCGCGCGCCGGGATCAGCATGTTGCGCACGAAGGTGCAGACTCTCACCCCGTCCTGGTTCAGGCCGATGGTGCGGATGGTAACGATGCCCTGGCCCGGCCGCGACTTGCTCTCGCGTTTTGCCAGGACCTCGCTCTCGCCATAGATGGTGTCGCCGGCGAAGACGGGGGCTGTGAACTTGACCTCGTCCATGCCCAGGTTGGCGATGGCCTTCTGGCTGCAGTCCGTCACGCTCATGCCGATCAGCAGCGCCAAGGTGTAGGGGCTGACCACGATGTTCCGCTTGAACTCCGAGGACTTGGCGAACTCGGCGTCGAAGTGCATCGGGTGGGTGTTCATGGTCATGAGCGTGAACAGGTGATTGTCGTACTCCGTCACCGTCTTGCCGGGGCGGTGCTCATAGACGTCACCGACGACGAAATCCTCGAAATAGCGGCCGAAGGTCTCCCGATAGCGTTGGGGGCCAACTTCCTTGAACTGCTGCACCATTCAGGCACCTCCGACGTGTTCGAGCGTGCGCATCGCGGCGCGGATCAGGGGTTTTTCGATCAGCTTGCCGTCCAGCAGGGCTGCGCCGCCGCCGGCCGCCTCGAAGGCCTCCAGTATCCGGCGCGCACGGGCGATTTCGGCCTCGGTCGGTGTGAAGACGGCGTGGACGGGGCCGATCTGGGAGGGGTGGATGCAGGCGCGGCCGGTGAAGCCCATGGCCTTGATCCGGCGCGTTGAGGCCGAGAGGTCCAGCTCGTCGGCGATGTCGAGGTGGGGCACGTCCAGGAGCTCGACGCCCGCCCGCGCGCAGGCGGCGACGAGTACGCTCCGCGCATGGAACAGCGGCTCCCACTCCATGGTGCAGCCCAGGTCGGCGGCATAGTCTGCCCCGCCGAACAGGACGCCGGCGACGCCCGGCGCAGCGGCGATCTCCCAGGCGGCGTGCAGACCACCGGCGCTCTCCACGATCGGCCACAGGGGGGCGTCCGTCGCGGCCCCTAAGGCGGCGACATCGGCGGCAGAGGCCGCCTTGGGGATCATGACGAAGACCGGCTTTGCGGCCGCAAGCGCGTCCAGGTCCGCCTCGCTCTCAGCCGTGCCGACCGCGTTGACCCGCAGCCCGAACAGGCCATCCCGGGCCGCGACTGCCGCCTCGCGCGCCGCGTCCTTGCCGTCAGGCGGCACGGCGTCTTCCAGATCGATGCAGACGGCGTCGGCCCCCGCCCTGGCCGCCTTGTCGAAGCGGTCGGGTCGCGAACCGGGCACGAACAGGAGCGAGCGATAGGCCATGACGCCTCGGATCAAATGTCCGGACATTTTGTCGGAGCCAGGCGCGAAGGTCAATCCATCCCGACCGCCATGCCTCTTTGAACGGCTGGGCGTCTGGCTACCTCGTCATGCCAACGCCTGAGCGACGGGTAGCCCTCCAGCCAGCCGTCCAGCCGCTTCGACGAGGTTGCAACGACCGGGAACAGCAGGCAATCGACGACGCTGAAAGTCGGGCCGCAAACCCACGCCCGCTCCGCCAGAAGCGCCTCGAACACGTCGAGTGAGCGGCGCGCGCCACTGGTCATCGTCTCGATGAGCCAGGGGTCGGGCTTGGGAGCCAGGTGAGTGGCGAAGAACTGCATGGCGAAGGGCATGGAGACCGAGGATGAGATGGCGGCGGCCCACATCATCTGCTCGGCGCGCGCGGCCGGGTCGTCGGAGATCAAGCCGTTCGCGCCCTTCTCGGCCGCGTACCAGGCGATGGCGAGCGTCTCGGCCAGCACCAAGGGCCGCCCGCCCGGTCCGTCCGGATCCCGCATCACCGGGGCCTTGCCGAAGGGGTTCAGCGCGAGGAACTCCGGCGTCCGGTGCTCGCCCTTGGTCAGGTCGACCATGGTCGCGCGCCAGGCCAGCCCGGCCTCGTCCAGCGCGATGTGGACCTTCTGACCGTTAGCCGTCGGGACGGACCAGAGGTCAATCATGCGACGGGCGGCGGAACGGCGGCAGCGAAGGCTTCGGCGATCCTTGCGCGGCTGGTGATCCAGACCCCAGGCTTCCCTGCAACGTGCTCCAGGAAGCCGCGGAACGCGCCGATCCGACCGGGCCGGCCGATGATCCTTAGGTGGAGCCCCAGGCTCATCATCCTTGTCTCGCCGTCCATGGCCTCGGCGTGCATCTGATCGAAGGTGTCGGTGGCATACTGTAGCCAGTCCCGCGCGGTCAGAGCCGGGGCCAGCCAGAACTTCATGTCATTGGAGTCAAGCGCATAGGGCAGGATGACGATGGGTTTAGCGCCCTCTGAAGTCTCGACCACGTCCCAGAAGGGAAAGTCGTCGGAATAGTCATCCATGTGATAGGTGAACCCCTCCTCGGCCAGCAATCGCCGGGTCGCCTCGGTGTGCAGATAGCGGCTGAGCCACCCGGTCGGACGCTTGCCGATCGTGCGCTCGATGGACTGCCAGCCCTTCCGGATGAAGTCGCGCTCCTTCTCCTCGTCCATCCAGAACTGGTGCGCCCAGCGCCAGCCGTGGCAGCAAACCTCGTCACCCCGCTCGGCGATCCTGGCCGCAAGCTCCGGAGCTCGCTCCAGCGCCAGAGCTGCCGCCGTCCAGGTCGCCTCGATCCTGTGGTCGTCCAGTAGCTTCAGGATGCGCGGTGCCCCCGCCCTTATGCCGTACTGATAGTTGGACTCGTTTCCGTGCATCCGCATCGGCCGCTTGGGCACGGCCGACAACTCATCAACGGGCTCGGGCCCCTTGTCGCCGTCGCGGATATTCTGCTCCGCTCCCTCCTCGACATTGACGACAATGGACAGGGCCAGGCGATGGCCACCGGGCCAGATAAAGTCGGACGGAGCAGGCATCGAAAACTCTTGCGGCCGGTTCTTTTGATCGATTGATATAACTTTATGCGCTTTCGGGGGAAGGGCACGCGATGATCATCGGCGAAATCGAGGTCCTGCGCTGGCTGCACATTCTGGCCATGGTCTATTGGCTCGGGGGGGAGTGGGGGGTGTTTCAGACATCCTACAACGTTGTGAACCCCAGGCTGAGCCTCGATGAGCGGCGTCGGCACATGGAGACGGCCTACCGCATCGACATCCTCGCACGGACCGGAATCATTCTTCTGCTGCCGCTGGGGCTGCATATGGGGACCCTGTATGGCTTCGTACCTCTGGATCGCGCCTGGCTGGCCCCGATGTGGGGGGTCTTCATCGCCTGGCTAAGCCTGACCTGGGCCGCCTTCTTCCAGCGCGAAACGGATCTGGGTATCCGGCTGACAAAGATCGATGAGGCCCTGCGCTACATCCTCATTCCGGCCTTGCTGATCGTCGGCGTCGCCTCCCTTCTGGACCAGGGTCCTCTGGCTGTCGGGGAAGGCACGCTGTGGTACCCGGCGAAGATCACCGTCTATGGTTTGATGCTGGTCATCGGGCTTGGCCTGCGCTTCATCATGCGGGCGTGGACCACGCGCTTCCGTCGCCTCGCCGAGGGCCCCAACCCCCGGGAAGAAGCCGCGCTGAAGCGCGAAATCGCCATCGGACGCGGCCTCGCCTATGTCTACTGGATCGGCATTGCGTCGGCGGCGTTCCTCGGGGCCGTCAAACCGTTCTGACCTATCAGTGGGGCTCTTCGCCTCCGGAGACGTTCAGGCTTTCGGCAGTGATGTACCTGGCCGCGTCCGAGCATAGGAAGGCGACAGCGTCCGCTGTGTCCTGCGGCAGGCCCGGGCGGCGCATGGGAATGCGATTGGCCATCGCCTGCAGGTAGTCGTCGACCGAGGCAGCCCCCACGACCTTTGAGAAGTACTCGTTCTGCCAGGCCCCCAGACCCGTAGTGACGTGGTTGGGGCAGACGTTGTTCAGCGTGATCCCGTGCGGGCCCAGTTCAATCGCTGCCGACCGCGTCAGACCGACGAGGCCGTGCTTGGACGCGGTATAGGCCTGGGCGTGGGGAAAGCCGGACTTGGCGGCCTGGGAGGCGATATTGACGATCCGTCCACCGCGGCCCTGTCTGATCATTACCTCCGCAGCCGCCTGGATGCCGTAGAAGCAGCCAGACAGATTGACGTCGATCACGGCGCGCCAGTCGTCGGGCGTCACATCCATCAGGGGCTTCATGATGTAACCGATGCCGGCGTTATTGACCCAGATGTCGAGCCCGCCGTGCGTCTTGACCGCATGGGCCGCGAGAGCCCGCACCTGGTCCGGATCGCGCACGTCGCAAACACAGGTCGAGGCACCCGGCAGTTCGGCTGCGATCGCCGCCATCTCTCCGGTCGCGCCGATCATACCGCCTGGCGTGGCTGCATCCCGCGAAGCGCCGATGTCAGAGATGACGACCCGCGCGCCCTCCGTCGCCAACGTCTTCGCGATCGCCTCGCCCAGACCCTTGCGGCGGCCTGATCCGGTGACGACCGCCACCTTGCCATCGAAGCGACCCATCAGAGACTCTTGGTCACGAGGAAGGTCACGTCGACCATCGACTGGAACTCGCCTGCGATCTTCTGCGCCTGCGGAGTGGAAACCTCGGCGAAGAATTGATCCATGTCACGGACATCAATGGTCTCGATGTAGCCATATGGCGGGGTGGCATCGGAGCCGAGCAGACCTTCGACCTTGTGGACCTGAAAGTCGTCGACCGACGCCATGGCCCTGACCGCAGGAATGTCGGTCGCCTTGGCCCACGCTTCATAGGCCGCGGGATCCTGGCCGGGCTTCAGGTTGAAAAGGGCTAAGACTCGGGTGGCGGCCATGTGCGTCATCCTGGAAGCTGAAGGAACCCTCGACGGGCAAATGATATAATCCTATATCATTTGCGCGCGGCAAGCCCCGGAGGTCGATCATGGATGGTTCACCCGATGTGAAGAATGCCGGCCCGGCCCAGTCCTACTCGGGTCCGCCAGACTATCGCGTGGTCGGCCGCCACGGTGTGTTTCCTGACACCAGCCACGACGAGATCGCGCGATTCAACTTCCTGGCCCACATGAACCGGCACCTCTCGACCAAGGTCATGCCGGCGGTGAAAACGGCATGGGAGCGCCGCGCCGGTCCGGCGTTCGAGGCCCGCGAAGGCCGCACCCCGAAGGACCGCCACGAGGTGCGCAAGGCTTTGCTGCAGGATCCCTACTACCAAGCCTGGTCTGCCTTGCGCCGCGCGACGATGGAACAACGTCAACAGGCCGGCCGCTGGATCGCGCTGCGGCAGGCCGAAACCCTGTCGGCCAAGGTCGATGCCCTGACCAGGTCGGGCGACCGTCTGGAGCTGAACCCAGCCCTAACGATTCCACGCTATGTCTCGGCTGTGGATCATCACTGCATGCCCGGCAGCTATCACCTCGAGGTCTTTCCTGGTGACGTTTCCGGGGCGGCCAACTACGACAGCGGCATCTTCGCCACCACGGGCGGTGCGCTGGGCCGATTCTCCGACGGTGGCGGCCATGCTGTGGTCAAATGGATCAGAAAGTCCCTGCCAGACTTCCGGCCGCGTCGCATCCTCGACATCGGCGCGAACCTCGGCCAGAACGTTCTGCCGATCGCGGAGGCCTTTCCCGAGGCCGAGGTGATCGCCCTGGATGTCGGCGCGCCCATGCTGCGCTACGGAGCGGCGCGGGCGAAGTCGCTGGGCGTCGAGAACGTGCGCTTCGTTCAGGGCGATGGATCGGACCTGTCGCGCTGGGCCGACGGCTCGTTCGATTGGGTGCAGACGACCATGACCCTGCACGAGCTGTCCCTGACATCGATGAAGGCCATCTTCGCAGAAACCTTCCGAGTCCTGTCGCCCGACGGGATCGTGCTCCACGTTGAACAGCCCCAGTACGCTGCTGACATGCCCCTGTTCGAACAGGCCATGCGCGACTGGGACGCCTTCTACAACAACGAGCCCTTCTGGAGCACGATGCACGGCCTGGACATCGACGGATTCCTGATCGAGGCGGGCTTCCGGAGCGATCGACTGATCCACGGCGGCGTCACGGCCGTGGTCGACAAGGATGTCTTCCCCGACGCGGCCGACGATGAGGGCGAGGACTATGGCCGCAAGGCCGCATGGCATGTGATCGGGGCTCGAAAATGAGTATCGATCTTGCGCTGGCCCTGTCGTCCGCCAAGCCGGCGGGCAAACGACCCTACTTCATGGACCGCGAGGTTGAGCGGGTCCTCAACATCCTGATGGCGACGGTACAGGAACTGGCCGTCACGCGCGAAAGGCTGGACACTCTGGAACGGCTACTGGAGGCCAGGGGCGTGGTCGCCCGGTCCGAGATCGAGCGCTTTGGGCCAAACAAGGACGAGGCCGCCGAGCGGGGCTTGTGGATGCAGGAGTACCTCAACCGGGTGCTGCGCACCCTGCAACAGGAAGCGGAAGCGATGCAGACCACGGACGACCTGGCCTCGGAAGAGGTCGCGCTTGAAGTGTCCAGGGCCGACGCCTGAGATGCCGATCTCCAGCCTCATCCGCTCGGCCGTGTTCTGCTCGGACCTGGATCGATCCACCGCCTTCTACCGTGCGCTGGGCCTGAACGCCGTCTACTTCGAGGGTGACCTCGACCCCGAGTCCTCCCAGGGCGCGCTTCATGTCCCGGCGGTATCGACCCTGCGCTGTCGAATCCTCAAGCGCAGCGCGGACGCAGCCAACTTCGGCATGGTCGGCCTGTTCGAGCTGACGCCGCTGCCGGAGCCCCTCCCCGTGCCCGCCGGGCCGCCGCGCCTGGGCGAGACGGCACTGGTCTTCTACGCCCAGCCCTTCATGGAGGTGCTGATCGCGGCGCGACGGGCCGGCGCCACCTGGTCGCCAGAGCCGATCACCTTCACCATGCCGCATCGCAGCCAGATGGAGGTCTGCCTGCGCGATCCCGACGGCGTGCTTGTCAATCTCATCGACCGCGACCCTGCCGAGCAGGTCCGGACGACCCCGGTCAGATGACGGCCATCCCTCTCCCACCGGGAGGGGGAGACCTGTTCCCTCACTGGGCCGCGGCACGTTCCGCGTCGAAGACTTTCCGGAAATACGTCCAGCTGGTCTCGTTCGGCCGCGCATCATTCAGCGGGGGCGGGGTGACATAGTCCGGGTAGTTCGTCGCGATCTCGTCCCTCAGAACCTGGGGCAGGCCGTCGATGCCATTCGCCATGGTCTGGCCGATCGCGTTGAATACCAGCCCGCCTGGCCGACCGCCCATCCGCATCCAAGGCAGCCACGGCGAGATCCGCACCCAGGCAATCGAAGCGTCGGCGCGGGAGCGCGAGGCGTCGAGGAGGTCGTCTTCCCGCACCGAGAAGTCGAAGATCTCCATGGCGTGGTAATGGTTGCCGACATACTCTTGATAGTCGCCGCCCAGCGGGTTCAGGTAAAACAGCGGTGCCTCGAATGGCAGGAAAACCCAGCCTTGGTTGACCCGGCCCGAAAACCGTAACGGGGACCCGTCCGCTGTCCGTTCAAAGGTCGGGCGCGAGTTCACCGGATCGTTGGCGACGTGTACCACCTCGACCACCTGGTCGGTCTCAGGATTGGTCCAGGTCCGAAGGATCTCGTTGGTACGGGGGTCGAGATAGATCATGAGTTCGCGCGACACGAGGCGATAGCCGGTCCCGCGTGCGGAATCCGTCACCGTGCCACACTGGCGCACGTTCATCCCTTCGACATTGAAGACGTGACGGTCCGGCACGCCCGGCGCACGGGCGTAGACCCGACCGGACCAGTGATAGACCACCGGCTCGCCGTCCACGGTCGAGCACTGGATCTTGCGGTTCGCCGCGATCGCGCCGGCCGGTGTCGACAGGTCGATCGTCTGCGCCGATGCCGCCATCGGCATCGCCATAGCGGCCAGCACGGCCGAGGCCATCAGTACAAGCCTCATCTCTTTTCCTCCGATGAGTTCAGATAATTCATGGGACCTCAACGGCCCATACGCGGCAGTCGGCGACGTCGTGGCGGAGCTTCTTCAATTCTGCGTACTCGGGGCTGTCCCAGAAGGTGCGCAAAGTCGCCATGTCCGGCCACTCGGAGATGACCGCCGACGATCCGTCGCCCCAGTCACCCTCCAGCAGCCGCACCCCTGGCCCGCGCAGCAGATAGCGCCCGCCGTGCTGTTCGATCAGGGCCGCGGCTGCCTTGCCGTAGCCACCGAGGAAAGCCTCGCGGTCCGCGATCTTTGCCAGCACGATCATGTATGCCGCCACGTCAGCCCCCTTGCTATGACCACACTAGCGCGCTCAAATGATATAAATCTATACCATTTCGCCAATTGACGAGAACCGGGCCTCATGGAACTCCTGCGCGCCGCTACCTTGACCGTTGCCGATCCGGAAGCGACGGCGGCTCGTTATGTCGAGTGGCTCGACTATTCGATTGTCGAGCGCGGCCCGGTCTCCGTCGATCTGGCTGCCGCATGGGGATGTCCGGCGTCGGCTGGCCGCGCGTCGGTAGTCTGCCGTCCGGCGTCGGCTGTGGAGGTCTTCCTTCGCTTTATCGAGGGCGCGACGCCTGCTGACTACAAGCCCCTGCGCACCTTCGGCTGGGCGGCCATCGAGATCTGCACTCAGGACACCCACGCCGTAAACGCGCGCATGGAGGGCTCGCCCTTCCAGATCATCGGCCCGCCCAAGGAGCTTGACGGGCTGCCCGCCATCTTCCCCATGCAGGTGAAGGGTCCGGATCAGGAAATCGTCTACCTGACCCAGATTCGGGAAAATCTGCCGGCCTACGACCTGCCCCGTGCTGCCAGTCCGATCGACAAGCTGTTCATCATTGTGCTGGCCTGTTCGGACCTTCAGGCTTCGCTGGACTGGTTCGAGACCGAGCTGAAGCTGTCAGCTGGCCGTTCGATGGACCTGGTCTACACCATGATCAACGCAGCCTTCGACCTGCCAGCGGACACGAAACACGCCCTCGCCACCATGGTGCACGGGCGCGACTGCTTCCTGGAGCTGGACCAGTATCCGGACGAGACGACCGCCCGCCCGACGGAACCCGGGGCTCTGCCCCCCGGCATCGCCATCACCACCTTCCGCCACCCGGACTTCGACGCCCTGAAGGGCTGGATCAGCCCGCCGGTTGTCCGCAACGGTGCCGTCTACGGCGGCAGGCGCGCGGGTACGCTTCGCGCGCCAGACGGCACCCTTGTCGAGGTCGTCGAGGCGGCATGACCAACACCGCTCGCGAAGTCGTACTGGCCCGCCCTGTCACAGCCGTCCCGGTCGCCGCAGACTTCACCGTCGTGACTCGTGACCGTCGACAGCCCGAGGGCGAGGGGTGGCTGAAAGTCCGGCCGCTGTTCCTGTCTCTCGACCCCTATATCGGTGCCCGCATCCGGGGTCGTCACATGGGCGAGGCCGCCCCTGCCCCCGGCGAGCCCCTGCCCGGCTTCTGCGTCGCCGAGGTCGAGGAGAGCCGTGACCCCGCCTTCGCGCCGGGCGACCGCGTCGTCACCGAGGCCGGCTGGACCGACCTCGTCTGGGTCCGATCCGGGACCGCACGCAAGGTCTCATCCGATATCGCCGCGTCCCTCCATCTCAGCGTGCTCGGCATGCCCGGCCTGACCGCCTGGGCCGGTATGACCCAGCTGGCGAAGACCGGCGCTGACGATCTCCTGACCGTCAACGCGGCGGCCGGAACGGTCGGCGGCGTCGCCGGCCAGATCACCAGAAACCTCGGCGGCCGCGCCATCGGCATCGCGAGCGGATCGGAAAAGTGCGGCCTCGTCGTTGATCGCTATGGCTTCGAGGCCTGCATCGACTACGGTACCGAGGACTGGGAGATGCAGCTGGCTTCCGCGGTCGCTCCGGGGTCGACCATCCATTTCGAGAACGTCGGCGCGAACCAACTCGCCGTCGGCATCCGAAACCTGAACCTCTATGGCCGCATCGTCCTGTGCGGGCTGGCCGAGCATTATCACGCTGACGCCGGCCCGGCCGTCACCGCCATCGGTCCCCTCCTGGGCAAGCGGGCTGCCGTCTTTGGTCTGGTCGTCTACGACTTCTATCCCCGCTGGTCGGAGTGGACCGCTCTGGCCGAGCCCTGGGTCAAGGCGGGCCGCCTGACCATCGCCGAGGACATAGGGCAAGGCCTCGACAGCGCGGGCACCCAGCTCGAACGGCTTGTGCGCGGCGAGAACGTCGGCAAGACCCTGGTCCGGGTAGCGTGATCCGCCCCGGCGGCGAGCGCGGCTTCGTCACGGTCGACGGCCGTCGCGTCCTGATCCGTCGTTACGGACGCGGCCCTGCGGTCTTTGTGATCCACGGCTCGCCCCAGTCCTCGCGCGCCGTCGAGGCCGTGTGTCAGACCCTCGCCGCACGCGGCCTGACCGCCATCGCCCCGGACACGCCGGGGGCCGGAGCTTCGGATCCCCTGCCCCTTGCAGACCCCGACAGCGCCGACTTCGCCGCCGCCCTGCACCGCCTGACCGGGACGCTGGGCCTTTCCCGTGTTGGCCTTTACGGCTTCCACACCGGAGCCGCGACCGCCGCAACTTTTGCGGCCCTGTTCCCTCAGAACACCGCCGCTCTTGTCTGTGACGGCCTGCCCGCATGGACCGAAACCGAACGCGCCCGCTTTCTTGCGGACTATCTGACGCCGTTCGAACCCAGGTGGGACGGCTCCCACATGGCCTGGCTGTGGGCGCGGATGGAGGCTCAGACCGTCTTCTTCCCCTGGCACTCGACCGCCCCTGCAGAGCGCATGTCGATGGCCGTCTCCAGCCCGGAGCAAATCCACGCCAACGCTATGGACCTCCTGGCCGCGGGCGATGGCTATCGCCCGGTCTATCGCGCCGCCTTTACGTTCCGGGCCGAGGCCGTTGTTGATCGCCTGCCGTCCACCGCCCTCGTCGCATGCGCCGCCTCCGACGTCCTCGCCGCCCACCTTGACCGCCCGGCACTCGCTGGTCGTGGCCTGATCCTGCCGGACATTCCGAACCTTCACGCCGCCGCCGCCGACCACCTCGCAGCCCATCCTGGTGAGCCGGCTCCCGATCACCTTGCGGGCGGTTTCCTCGCGCTCGGCGACGACCGCCTCGCGATCCACCGCCTCTCGGAAGGGCCCGGCTGCCCGCTCGTGATGCTCCACGACGCCGGCGGTTCAGCCGCAGATCTGACAGCGCCGACCGACCGCCCCGTCATCGCGCTGGATCTCCCTGGCCACGGACTTTCCGCAGAGGGCTGGCACGGTCCCGTTGACTGGCCCTGGACCGTCCGCACCGCGCTGAACGCCTTGAACCTTTCTGACGCCGAGGTCTCCGGCGTGGGCGCTGGCTCTGTGCTCGCGTCGGCCCTGTCCGGCGCGGAGCCCATGCCCTGCCGTGTCCTCGGCGTCCCAAATCCCCCACCAAAGCTGTCGCCCGAATGGGACGGCGCCCACCTGATCCGCGCCTTCCGCATCGCCTCATGGGAGCAGCTGTTCGATCCGTGGTACCGCCGCGATCCTGCTCATCTCATCCACCGTCCGTCACACTTGAGCGCCGCCCATGCCCGCGCCGTCAGTCTGCTCCTGGCCCAACAGAGATGGTCCGATCTGGAGACATGGGCGGCTCAAAACGCGCCCTGACGGCGACACGACCGGTGTTGAAGTCTCGATGCAAAGGGTTGCCTGATGTCGAAGTCGGGCGACTCAATCCGGACGACGAGGTGGACCCAGCGGACAGTGTCCTTCAGCGGGTCTCAGGCCGCCGGGTCCGCCGTTCGCTCCGCTGCAGCCAGGCTCTCGGTCCGATCCCCACTAAAATTGCGGTACTTGCCCATCAAGAGCAGCAGCGCCGCTCCCGCAACCAGCCCCACGGCCGAGTACAGCAGAATCGTCTCATAGCTGCCGGTCCGATCGAAGTACTGGCCGAAGATCACCGGCCCGATGCCGGCTCCCAGCGCGAAGAATCCGTACAGCGCGCCATAGATGCCGCCATAGCTCTTCAGCCCGAAGTAGCGCGCCACCATGAAGGCCATCAGATCGTATTCCACACCCGCCGCGAACCCGATCAGTACGATTGACAGGCCCGCGACAAGCGGATCGGTTGTTCCGGCAGCCAGGAGCCAACAGGCCACGGCGGGCGCGCTCAGCAGCACAAAGGCCACACCTGGTGCCCAGAAGCGGTCGATCAGCCAGCCACCCAAGAGCCGACCTCCGATCACCGACAGACCGATAAGCGAGGCGAGCGTCACTATATCCCCGGCTTCGAAGCCATTGGAGCGCAAGATGTTCTCGATGTTCGGGATCGGTCCCCCGACCGCGAAGCTGATCGGCACGAAGGCGACCGCCAGGATCCAGAAACGCCAGTCACGCAGAGCCTCGCCGAAGCTCTTGCCCGGCGTCACGGCCTTGCGCTCCGCATCCGCCGCGCGCCGCTCAGCCGCCGTGACGGTCCTGCCGCCCACGTCGTGGAAGAAGATGAAGGCGATCGGCAGGGCGATCAGAAGCGGCAGGGCCGCCACACCAAGGTAGGCGATCCGCCAGCCGAACTCTTCCACCAGCCAGGCCGTGTAGGGCTTGCAGGCGAAGCCAAACAGGCCGGTGCCCACCAGCGACAGTCCGAGCGCCAACCCCTTGTGCACCTCGAACCGGTTGTTCACCGCCCGCGTCCAGGTCACCGGCAGAGTGCCCGCGCCAACTAGCGCCATGACACCCCAGGTCACGTAAAAGAGCATGATGTTACCGTTGCTCGCCGCGAACCCCGCGAAAGCCAGGCCGAACAGCAGCAGCGACCACAGAGCCACCGTCCGTACCCCGATCCGGTCCGCCAGCAGCCCCACCAGGGGGCTCGCCAACAGCACGGCGAACGTCATGATCGGTAGCCCACCCAGGATCTCGGCGAAGCCCCAGCCAAACTCTCTGGCCAGCTCCGGGGCCAGGATGCCAATAGTGTAAAACGGCAACGGCGACAGACCGAGCCCGATGCCAAGCATGGCGGACACCACGACGGGCCAGCCCAGCTTGAACTCACCATATCCGGCCTTCGCCCCAGACTGTCCTTGCATGCCGGTCCCGATCAGTTGGTATACAATTATACCATTTGCAGATGGATTCCCGACCGATGCAAGAGCCGACCGCCGCGACGCTGTCTGACGCCCCACCTTGTGTCGCGAGGGACGAGACTCGGCTGTTCCTGTTTGTCTGCAAGGACAGCCCGATCGGCCCTGATGGTCGGGTCGAGCACCTGGAGGGCCACCTCGCCCACGTTGAGGCGAACTGGCGTCGCTACGTTGTGGCCGGCCCCATGCGGCGACCCGGCGAGACCGCGTTCTGCGGTTCCTGCTTCCTCGTTCGCGCAAAGGATGCCGATGAGGCCTGGAGCGTCGTGCACGGTGACCCCTACATAACCTCCGGCCTCTACGCCAACATCGAACTGACCGAGATTACACCGTCGATCGGCCTGTGGGTCGGCGGAAAAATCTGGGCCGACGCAGCCGCGATCGCCCATCGGGCAAAGGGCGGCTGAGCGGGCTTCGTCAACCCAAACTTATTGCCGGTCCCCAACCGGGCACCTGGGGTCGCCGGCATGGCCAGCTCCACCAACCCTTTCCTTTGCCTCAACGGCTCGCCGGAGATGATCCGGACGGCGGTGATGATGTACGTGCAACTTCCCTAACGCTGCGGCACGTGGACGACCTGCTGGCCGGGCTGAGGATCGACATCTGCCACGAGACCGTGCGGCCCCGTTGGAACCGGTTCGGCCCTATGTTCGCCGCCGAGATCCACGGGAATCGAGCCCGACGGATGCGATCCTTCACCCACTGTCGGTGGCACCTCGACGAGGTCAGCGTGAGAATCAACGGCGAGATGCACGACCTCTGGCGCTGTCATTCACGAAGACGAGATGCTGGACTCCCTTGCCGGCATGACCACGGAGAAGACTGCAGGCCGCACCTTCATGAAGAAGCTGATGAAGGGCCAAGGCCGAGCCAAGGCGATCACGGCCGACGGTATGCGCTCCTGCCACGCCACCATGAAGCACCCCGGCAACACCGCCAGACGGGAGGTCGGCCACTACGCCAGCCGGCGCACGCCGCGCGAGTGGGACGAGGGATCGGAGCTTTTCAGCCCTCGGGGGCCGTCTTCATCTTGCCGGGACCGGGACGGCGGGCAGCCGGAGAGGGTTCATGGAGGGGGCGATCCTCTCGGGCCTGCGGGCTGCGGGGGAAGAACGGAGGTCGACATGGTCGATATCCGCGCGAAGATCTGGATCTTGACATTAGTGAGCCATCGCTCATTATATCATGATGGTATCCACTGCACCCAGAAGTCCGGCTTCAGGCCGACCCGCCAATCCGGAGGCGCGCGCCCAGCGTCGGGAAAACATTCTGGCGGGTGCCTTCAGATGTTTCGTTCGCAAGGGCTTCCACGCCGCCACGACCGCCGAGATCAGCGCCGAGGCCGGCGTCAGCGTGGCGAATCTCTATCAGTACTTCCCCTCCAAGGATGATCTCATCAAGGCGCTCGTCCAGGCCGATCTGGCGATCGACCTTGAGCTTGTCCGGATGGTCGATGCTGCGGATACCTTGGCTGAGGGGCTGGAGCACACGACCCGCATGCTCGTCACCGACCCGGATCTACTGTCCGGCGTCCGCCTGCGTCTCGAGATCCTTGCAGAAGCGGGCCGGAACCCGGTCATCGCGGAAGAAGTGCGTCGAGCGGCGGCGCAGATGGTCGACGCCATCGTGCAACTGATCGTCCGTCGGCAACGCGCAGGCGAGGTTCGGAACGATGTCTCTCCGGAAACCGCGGCCGAGCTCATCCTGTCCATGTACGACGGCCTCGCCAGCCGCCTCGCCTTTGGAGGCGGCGACCCCGCAGTCCTGGCTCGGGCTGCAGACCAGATGATCCTGACCAGTTTCGGTGTTGGCCGCTCCCCCCCCACCTGACTTCTCAATCAACCTCCCTCTCCGCATGAGCATAATATGAGCAAGTCCTCCCTTATCACTGTTTTGTGTGCCGCGGCGCTTCTGCAAGCCTGCGGCAGCAGCCCCTCCGCATCCGTCGACGGCGATCCGGCCAAAACTGCTCTGGTCAGCGAGGTGCAGGACAGCGCTGGTGCCGAAGCCATAGCCCTTGGGAAGGTCCGGGCATCCCGCCTCGCGGTCGTCAGCTCCGAGCAGGGGGGGCGTATCATCGAGCTGCTCGCCAATGTCGGGGACCGCGTCTCGGCCGGCCAGACTCTGGCGCGACTGGACCCCACTCCCGCACGCCTCAGGGAACAACAGGCTGGTGCCGAGCTGCAGCGCGCAGAATCCGTCGCCCAGGAGCGGCAGCGAAACGCAACCCGCCTCGCTGCCCTGCATCGCGACGGAGTCGCGACCGAGGTCGACCTTGAAGCCGCCGAAGCCGAAGCTCGCGCAGCCAAGGCCGTGCGTGACGCCGCTGCAGCCGGCCTGATGCTGGCGGAGCGCGATCTGCAGGAAACCGTGCTGCGAGCCCCGATCGCCGGCGTCATCGCAGCGCGACCGATCGACCTGTCGATGCTCGCTCCGGGGGCCGCCGCCTTCGAGATCGACGGCGAGGACGGACGCCGGATCCACGCGGTTCTGCCGACGGCGCTGGCGGACGCGCTACAGCCGGGCACACGGGTGACATTCGCCCACGGTCAGGACGTGGGGGCCGCCCGCCTGACCGGCGTCAGCGCCCGTGACAGTGGAGCCGGAGGCCGCGAAGCCGTCTTTGTGGTGACGAGCGGCTCGCCGCCCCCTGGCGGCAGTGTGGAACTGCGCCTCTCCCGGGTCCCCTCGGACGGCGTACATGTCGTCCCGCTCGCAGCCGTCCTGACCGATCGCAGAGGCCAGCAGGCCGTTCGGATGGTTGGTCCGGAGAACAAGCTTCGCGATGTCCCGGTCAGACTCCTCGCGACCCGCGGTGACATGGCCGAAGTGACGGGGCGACTTGCTCCGGGTCAGCTCGTCGTCGTCGCCGGTGCCGAGTTTCTCCAGGCCGGTACGACCGTCCGGCCGCGCGTCGCTCAGCGCTGACAGGAGGACAACCCATGTCCCTCACTGCCGCCGCGCTGCGACGCAGCCGCTTCACGCTTGTCGCCGCCATCTTGCTTGTCCTCGCGGGCATCACATCGCTCCTGGACTTTCCCGCCACCGAGGAGCCCTTCATCCAGGTCCGCACAGCGACCGTCGAAGCCTATCTGCCCGGCGCGACCAGCGAACGCACCGAGCAGCTGGTGGCCCGGCCGATCGAGGAAAAGCTGAGAGAGGTCCCCGACATCAAGACGATCGAGACCGTCGTCCGTCCCGGGGCCACCTTCATCGTCATTACGCTTCACGATGGAACCCCGGGGGATCGACTGCCGGCCATCTGGCAGCGGGTGCGGGTCAAGATGGAAGAGGCGCACGCGAGCCTTCCCGGTGGAACCAGTAACCTCATCATCAACGACGAGTTCGCCAGGGTCGCGGTTCGCAGCCTCGCCCTGACCGGAGAAGGTTACTCTGCCGGCCAGCTGCAGGACTGGGCGCGCATCACGCGCGAGCGCCTGCAGTCCGTCGCGGGTGTGGAGCGGATCTCCCTCCACGGCGTGCGGGAAGAGCGCGTCTTCGTCGATCTCGACCCCCGCCGCATGGCGAACGCCGGCCTGTCGTTTGACGCCGTCGCCGCCCAGCTGGCCGCGCGCAACATTGTAGCCCCCGCCGGCGAGATTGACACCGGACGGCGGGTGCTGGCGCTCGAACCGACCGGCGACCTGCCGGACAGCTCAACCCTCGCCAGCGTGGCCATCACCTTGCCCGGAGGGGGTACCCTTCCCCTGAGCGCCCTCGGCAGCATCGCCCAAGGGCCCGCGGATCCGCCCCAGACTGCGGTCCTGGTCAATGGTCAACCCGCCGTCGTTCTCGGCGTGTCGATGCGCAACGGCCTCAACGTCCTGTCCTTTGCCGAGCGCGTGGACGCCCGCCTCGCCGAAGTGCGCGCAGAGCTCCCTGCCGGGATGACGCTGACCTCTGTGACGGACCAGTCCGAGGTCGTCCGCAAGGACCTCATCAAGGTCGGCCAAACCTTCCTCGAAACCGTCGCCGTGGTGATGCTGGTCGTCGTGCTGTTCCTCGGCTGGCGCGCCGGACTCGTCACCGGGGTCATCGTGCCGCTGACGGTGCTCGGCACGCTGATGATCATGAGGGTGCTCGGGATCGAGCTTCACATGGTCTCGATCGGTGCCATCATCATTTCCCTGGGCCTCTTCGTCGACAACGGCATCGTTATTGTCGAGGACTACCAGCGCAGGCTGAGCGTGGGTGCGTCCCCGCGCGAGGCGGCTATCGAGGCGGGGCGGACGATGGCCGCGCCGCTGCTGACCTCCAGCCTCGCCATCATCCTTGCCTTCGCGCCGCTCGCCGCGGGCAACAGCGACACGGCAGAGTACATGCGCAGCCTCGCCATCGTCCTCGCGATCACGCTCATGCTTTCGCTGTTCCTGGCGCTCACGGTCACGCCGCTGATGGCCATGCAGTACGCGGGCTCCCATGACCCTTCGCACGGCAATGGAGGCTGGCTGGGCAAGATTCGCGACTGGTATGCTGGGCGCGTTCGCCTCATCGTCGAACGGCCGCTGATCATCGGCACCAGCATGGCGGGCCTGCTTCTGGCGGCGCTGGCCCTGCTGAGCACGATTCCCCCCCAGCTGCTCTCGGCGTCCGCGAGGCCGCAACTCCAGATCCCGATCGAATTGGCACCGGGCGCCTCCACCCGCGCCACCTTGAGGCTCGCGACAGACGTGTCGGCGCTGCTCGCGGACAAGCGAGTGTTTCCGGAGCTCGAGAACAACGCCGTCTACGTCAACGACGGGGGACCTCGCTTCATTCTGGGCCTCAACCCCCCCTTGCCGGCCCCGCATCGCGCCTACGCTGTAGTGAACCTCGATGCGAAGGCTGATCCGGATGCAGTGGTGATGCGGCTGAGGCAGGAGCTCGGGCAACGGTTCCCCGAGGCGCGGATCGAACCGAAGCGCTTCTCGCTGGGCGTTTCAGAAGCCGGAACCGCCGTCTTTCGTCTGGTCGGACCCGACCGTCCCGAGCTGGAACGCGCGGCAGACGAGCTCAAGCAAGCCCTCGCCGCCGTGCCGGGTGTCCTTGACGTCAGGGACGACGCTGAAGGTCGCATCGTTCGGCTGGTCGTGGACATTAACCAGCCCCGCGCCCTCGCTGCGGGCGTGTCGTCGGCAGCGGTCGCGCGTTCACTTGAGGCGGCGACCTCCGGCATGCCGGTGTCGGTGCTGCGGCAGGGTGACGTTCTCGTGCCCGTTGTCCTGAGGGGATCGGAGCCCGACCGCACCCTGAGCGAGCGCCTCGAGTCCCTTCCCGTGTTCGGCGAGACCGGCAGCGTGACCCTTGGCCAGATCGCCTCCATCCGGCTGGCGTCGCAGCCGAGCGTGCTGATGCGACGCAATGCAAGCCCCCTGATCACGGTCAGCGCCCGCCATCCCGACCTCGCGTCGCAGGAACTCGTCGACCGGGTCGGCGAGACGATCAACGCCCTTGACCTCGCTCCCGGGTACCGGCTCGAGCTGGGCGGCGAAATCGAGGAGAGTGCGACGGCCAACCAGGGCATCGAACGCTACTTTCCACTTGCCCTCCTCGGCATGGCAGGCTTGTTCCTCTGGCAATTCGGATCTCTTCGAAAAACTGCCATCATCATGGCCTCGATCCCCTTCGTCCTGATCGGCGCATCGGCGGGTCTGAAGATCACGGGGCAGCCTTTCAGCTACACTGCCACGCTCGGCCTGCTCGCTCTTGCCGGCATCATCGTGAACAATGCGGTGTTGCTTCTGGGCCGGATCGAGGAGGAACGTCAGCCAGGCGTTCCCCTGAAGGAGGCCGTCGCCTCCGCCGCAGCGGTCCGCCTGCGCCCGATCGTCATGACCAAACTGACCTGCATCATGGGCCTGCTGCCGCTTTACCTGTTCGCCGGCGACCTTTGGCGGCCCTTGGCGGCCGCCATGATTGGCGGCCTCGCGCTAGGCACCCTCATCACCCTTGTCCTCATCCCCGCGCTGTACACCCTGCTGTTTCGCGAACGGCAGGCCCCGACGGCCGCTTGATCGAGACCGGAATCATGCCCCGTCTTGCCCCACTCCTCCTCGCCGCCTTGCTGGCCGGCTGTGCAACCGCGCCAGCGGTGAGGCCCCCCCTTCCCACGACGCCGTCGGCAGACTGGTCTGCCGGAACGTTACCTCCCCCGGGTCAGCAGCTACAGCTGGACTGGTGGGCGGCCTTTCAGTCGGCGGAACTTGACCAGCTGGTGGCGGATGCGCTGGCCGCCAACCGCGACGTCCTCGCGGCCGAGGCCAGCCTTCGGGCTGCACGGGCTCTGGCCGGTGAGGCCAGGACGCTCCAGGAACCGCAGGGAGGCACCTCCGCCGGACTGCGGAGGAGCCGGGAGGCTGCCCTGTCGCAACCGCTCGTACTCGGGACACCGGACCGCTTCGAGGACCAGACGCTGGGGTTCATGGGCGCGGAGCTGGGCTGGGAACTGGACCTTGCCGGTGGTCTGGCTGCCGCGACACGCGCCGCCGAAGCCAACGCCGGAGTCGCCCTGTGGCAGCGCCGGCAGATCGAAGCGGCTGTGGCGGCACAGGTGGTCAGGGCTTGGCTCGATCTCGGCCGGGCGAACGCCCTCGACAGCCTCTCGCAGCGTCGCCGCGTCGCCCTCGAGGCTTCAGTCGCGCTGATGGTCCGCCGGCAGGCGCATGGTGCAGCGACAGAAGCCGATGTGGCCGCCCTTCGCCGTCTCGGTGCCGAGTCCGCGGCGGAGCGGCCGATGATCTCCCTGACTCGAAACAACGCCCTGCGCCGCATCGCCGTACTGACAGGACGGGACCCCGTGGACTTCTCCAGGGCTACAGCGGCTCTGACCGGACGGGCGGCGACACCCGACGCCCTTGTTGCGCCGGCCCCGGCCGACATGCTGCGGCAGCGCCCCGACGTCCAGGCCGCCGAACTCAGGGTCATCGCGACCTTCGAGCGTGCAGGGGTGGCCCGGGCGGCGCTATACCCCAGCCTGTCCCTTGGTGCCGCAGCTGGTAGGACGGCGGCTCCAGGGGACCTGGACCGGCCCGGGGCTCTCCGTTTCTCGATCGGTCCGTCAGTCAGCTGGGGTCTGTTCAATCTCCGCCGGATCCGGGCCGGCGTCCGCGCCGCCGATGCCGAGGCCGAGGCCGCCACCGCCGCATGGGGCCAGGCGATCCTGGTCGCCCTCGAAGAGGCCGACGGGGCCCTCGACGCCTGGCGTACAGCCCGGTCGAGCGCTCGCGCCGTACGTGCCGCCGCAGAGCACGCCCGGGTCGAGGCCGAGACGACGCGCGCGCGCGCGCGGTCCGGGGCCGCGACACCTCTGGACGTCGCCCTCGCCGAGGCTACCCTGCTCTCGGCGGAGCTCGCTCTGGCCAATGCAGAGGCCGCTGAACGCGAGGCTTGGGCCCAGGCTCACCTCGCGCTGGGTGCGGGCTGGCGGTCGGAGGCCTTGTGAGGGAGCTGGCCTGGCTGGGAAACAGCCCGGAGCCTGATCGGTTGAGGTGTAAGTGCTCCGCGGTTCCGAAGATGCAGTGAATCAGGCTCACGCCATAATCCGGTCCAGTTCCGGACCAGCTGGACGGGGTCCAACTCAACCGGTCTTGGTCCGGCGGCCCGGGATCCAGCCGACGACCCTGATGAAACGGATCCACGCTCAAGTCGAGGGATCAGGATTGTCGGGCAGATCCGGCCGCCTCCCGCCTCAGGCAGAACGGCGCAGCGCGCGCCAGAGGAACAGAAAGCCAAGTGCCATGAACCAGAGCTGGATACCCGTCGTTGAGAGCACGATTGAGACCGGCGGCGCGACGCCGAACAGTTCAAGGCCAGGCAGCGCGACCACTACACCCGCAACCAGCCCCGTCAGACCCGCCCAGGCCGGAAGCTGTCTGTCGCGGAGAATGATCAGACTCACCGATATCGCCCAGATCGCCGCGAAAGCCGCTACGCCCAAAGTCTCGCCAATCGCCCCGCCCCAGGCATTCATGGCTGCCTGCATCGCCTCAATGGCGGCACGCGCGTCTGGTGACAGACCCTGAACGGAGTAGGCTTCCGCCAGGACCGTGCTGCCCGTGAGCCAGCGGATGATCCCTATGGCCCTTGCGAGGGTCGAAACCGATGCAGCGCCTATGGCTATGAGGCCGAGGATGCCCAGCGGCCCGGGCCTAGCCGCCAAACGCACGGTGAGCACTCCGGTTACAAGGAACAGCAATGAATAGCCGAGATACAGTCCATACCCCAGTCGCACAGCATCCAGCTGTTCGAGGAGTAACGGCAGCATCCTTGCGGGAGCATAATCGAGGCTGTCAGGCCATTGGATCGCTCCGCCAAGTACAGCCATGGGCGCGAAGATGCTGAATCCCTGGAGAAGCAGGACAAACGCGGCAACGAGATAGGGGAGACGGGAGGGAGCCAATGAGCTGCGGGACGGGATATCTGTAGTCATGGTGCGGGATCTTTCATCGAAAACTGACTGCTAAACTCTGTCAAGCCAGGCTTCACGCTGGGCCTCGGTCGATACTCGCATGGAACCAAAACGCCGAACCCGCGTGACCTTGACGCCGCAGAACTCGAGAATGTTGCGGCGCAGTTCGCTGATCCCCGCATCACGGTAGATGGTGCGATAATACCATGGGGGCGTGTCCATCGTGACCAACAGCTCCGCTGTCTTGCCCGTAAGCAGGCGCTTCCAGTGGATCGAGTTCTTCATGTACTGAAAAGCAAACCCCGGCCTCAGGGCCAGCTCGATCAGCGATTTGAAGCGCCCCGGCATCCCTCCCCACCAGATCGGAAAGATGAAGACCAGATGATCTGCCGCGCGGATCGCGTTCTGGAAGCGCGCGACTTCCGGCTGCAGCGCCAGGTCATCGTCCGCTCTTCCCTCCGCCGGCACCGAGAACTGAAGATCGGCGAGCCTGAGCAGTTGCGCTTCGCTGCCCATCGCGAGGGCCCGGTCGAGCGCGCGAACAGCCATCGCGCCACAGTAGCTCTCCAGCGCCGGATGCCCAAGAAAGATAAGCGTCTTCCGGCTCATGGTCGTGACGACCCCTTGTTTTCTTCGCCTGCCGGCATTGACACGGCCGCACATACAGTTCGATATCGTACTATATAGGACTGTGTCGTTTTGGCAAGCCTGATCTGACGCCGGCCCCGGACCGCAATGTCGGGATGGGGATCGGGATCAGACCCGACTGGCCTGTTGAGGCCCCGGAATGGTATGCCGGGCAACCGGAGAGTGGGAAGAACGATGCGTCTTGCTAGTCGAAGAACGCTGCTTTTGGTTGGCGGTGGTGCAATCGTGGCGGCGGGTGTTGGTGCCGGCGCGATCGAGGCAAGCCGCGCCCCAACCCGGGCGATGGAGCCCTGGTCAATCGCAGGCAGCTATGGCGAGATCCGCCGCAATGCCCTCTCCTGGGCGCTACTCGCTCCCAATCCGCACAACCTGCAGCCCTGGAGGGCCCAACTGGTTGGTCAGGACGGCGTCGCCCTGTTTCTGGATCCTGAACGTACCCTGCCCCAGACGGACCCATTCGGCCGCCAGATCACGATCGGCCTCGGCTGCTTTATCGACCTGATGCGAATGGCCGCTGCTGAGTCGGGCTTCGGCGTTGATCTGGACTTCTACCCCGAAGGAGAGGCCGAGCAGGCACCGGTGGTCCGGGCATGGTTCCGCCCCGAAGCCGCACAGCCTGACCCGCTGTTTCGTGCGGCGCAGACCCGGCGAACCAGCCGGGCAGTCTATGACCCCCGGCCCCTGCCGGCAGAGGCGGTGGCAACTCTCTCCGGTTACGGGGCTGTGGTCAGCGAGCCCGAGGCGGTGGCGAACCTGCGCGCCCTCGCAAAGGAGGCCTGGGATATCGAGCTGGCGACGCCTCGCACCTGGAAAGAGAGCGTCGACGTGCTGCGCTTCGGTGCGCGACAGATCGACGCCTCGCCTGACGGTCTCGCTGTTCGAGGCGGCTTCATCAATCTCATGGCCGCGCTCGGTCTGGTCACGCGAGAGGCGCAGTTGCCTCAAGGCAGCATGGGCTGGCAGCAGGCGATGAACTCCTTCAACGACGCAATTGCGTCGACGCCGGCCTTTGTCGTGCAGGTCTCGGAGGGAAACCGTCGGCGCGATCAACTCGACGCGGGGGCGCGCTGGCTGAGGCTGAGTCTTGCGGCGACCCAGCTGGGGTTGTCACTACAGCCGGTGAGCCAGGCCTTGCAGGAGTATCCTGAAATGTCGGGGCCATACGGCCGTATACATGCGCTATACGCAGACCCAGGTCATACTGTTCAGATGCTCGCTCGCATTGGATTTTCTCCCGTGGTGCCGCCCGCTCCACGCTGGAGGCTTGAGACAAAGCTTGTGGGTTGAATGCGCGAGGATGTCCCTGATCTCTTCCGTTTCTTCAATGAGATCGGGATCATCAATCAACTGGCAAATGCGATCCTCCAGTCCCGCTTGCCAAAAGGCGTCCTGGTGTCGCACTTCACGATTCTGAACCATCTGGTTCGTGTTCGGGATGGGTCGACACCGCTTGAACTGGCGCTGGCCTTCCAGGTGCCGAAGACGACCATGACCCATTCGCTGTCGGGGTTGAAGGAGCGGGCCTGGGTTGAAGAGCGCCCCAATCCGTCGGACGCGAGATCGAAGCAGATCTGGCTTACCGGGGCCGGCAGACAATTTCGCAAGGAGATGATCCAGTCATTGGGGGCGGATCTTGCCGGGATTGAGCGCGCCCTGCCCGGCCTCGCCGTTTCACTTATTCCGGACCTCACCAGGGTAAGGGAGCATCTCGACGCGTCACGAGATTGCGGCTGACCTGTTCCAACGGGTGCCTCGTGCATTTCGAGGACCGGTGGGGTTGATGGCCAGTCTGTTTCGCCCGCGGGAGTGACGGTGCAGCCGATGGGATCGGGTTGCGCGGCGGGTCACTCGCGTCGGGCGATCAGCCGACCCAGATCCCGCGCCATGCGCCGGCCACCGACCGAGACCCAAACCGGCTGGGCTGGACGCAGCACAACCCGGCTCAGACTTCGGTCTCATCCGCAAACAGGGGCAGGGCGCAGTCGAGGACTACATGGAGCCGCCCGATGCGTTCCCAGGGTTCGCCGGGAACGAGGTCCCGCAGTTGATTGTCGATTGCCAGCGTCGCCAGTCCGTGAACGATGCTCCATGCTAGGAGTGTGCGAGGGTCGCCTGGGTCGCCTTTCGCGCCCGCCGCAAGAGCCGTTCGAGCGAGGAGTGGGTCGGCGGCGGCCTTGAGGTCAGCGTCGGTCATGTCCAGCGCGTCGCCACTGTACATCAGACGGAACAGGTTCGGCTCCTCGATCGCAAACCCAAGGTAGGCCCGGCCGATTGCCAGCAGGAGATCCTGACGCATCGGCCCCGGCTGCGCTGCCGCGGTTGCCCGGGCCAGCATGATGAAGCCCTCTGTGGCGACGGCGGTCAGAAGCGCCCGTCGGTCGCGAAAATGCCGGAAGACGGCCGATGACGATACGCCATTCAACTCTGCGCAGGCGCGCGTCGTCAGCGCCGACTCGCCGCCCTCGCGCACCAGTTCGACGCCCGCGGTCACCAGACCGCGCCTCAGATTGCCGTGGTGGTACCCTTCACGCCTCATCATGCTTTCGAGGATCCCTTCGTTGTGATCGTTGCTCACATCCAGCTTGACAGATCCCCTCACCCGATCTCAATATGTGATCGCTGCTCACATTGATCTCCGGGAACCTCGCTCCATGCTCCGGCTCCGCAACTTCCTGCGTCTGCTGCACTTGTCAGGCGGCCTCTACCTCGGTGCCTTCCTTTTTTCGCCGCTTATGGAAAGCGCCCTCGCAACAGCTCTGGCCCGCATTGTGGCAATCGGCCTGCTCGTCTCGGGCCTCGCCATGTGGCAAATGAAGCGCCTCGTTTCGTCGCTCGCAGTCGCGAAGGATCGAGCATGACGGCCGGCTTCGCAAGACCGCGCCGCGCCCTGGTCACCGGCGCATCCGCCGGGCTGGGCGCTGCACTTTGTATCGAACTCGCCCGCAGGGGCTGGCTGGTGATCGGCGCATCCCGACGCGGCACCGTACCGGCCGCGGGCAAATCATCAAAGGGTACCATTGAAGGGCGACGGCTCGATGTGACCGACGCGGCTGCGGTGGAGGCGCTCGTCGAGGAACTGGACGCAGCCGGCGGGATCGACCTCTACGTTCTCAACGCCGGAATCAACACTCCGCAACCCGTCGAGGAGTTACCGCTGAAGCGTGCCCGCGAAATCATGGAGACGAACTTCTGGGGCGTTGTCACCCTGGCGCGCGCCGCCGTGCCCGGTCTTCGGGCGCGGGGCGGTGGAACCATTGCCGTCATTGGTTCTCTGGCGGGGAAGATCACGCCGCCTGGCGAAGCGATCTACGCCGCATCGAAACATGCGCTCGAAGGCTGGTGCGAAGGGCTCCTGCATGAAGTTGGCCGGTTTGGCATCCACATCCGACTGCTGGCCCCCGGATTCATCACCACGACCCAAGTCCCGGCGAAACCACCGCCCCAGGCCGCAGAGTCGCCCTACGGTGACCTTACCCGGCGACTGGTCATCGGCTGGCAGAAGCACGCTCGCGAGGGCATGGCACCAAAGGTTGCAGCCCGGCGGATCATACGCGCACTTCGGCACGGGACTGGACCCTGGCGCATACCGATCGGTGCCGGGGCCACCTGGCTCCCGCGGTTGCGGTTCCTCATCGGTGATCGTCTGTTCCTGCCGATCACCCGGCGCCTCTTTGGTCTGTCCCCGGACTTGCCCTCTTCCTCTACGGCAGGGCGACCACAGAAGCAGAGCTGATTGCCCTTCAAGCACCAGCCCGGAGCGTCAGTCACGGGCCAGCCCCACAGGAGCCGGGCCGCCTGCAGCGGAGTCGACACGATGGCATCCAGTTGCGCTGTCCTCCGCCCGTCATCGTGCCGGTGCCGATGCTGATCGGCTATTCTCCCGAGGTGATCCAGACCACCAGCCGGATCGGCGATTCCTCCAACAACATCATCAACCCTATGATGAGCTGCTTCGGGCTGATCATCGCCCGGGCGAGTCGCTACGACAGGACTGGCGGCATCGGCACCATGATCGCGATGATGCTGCGGTCCTCGATCCTCTTCACCCTGGCGTGGAGCGCCCTGGTCTTCCACCGGATGTTCGGTCTCGATCTGCTGGTCGGGCCGGGATCGCCGACCTGCTCCACCCCGGGCCGGGCCGAGGGGCTCAGTCGAGGAGGCGGACGGCAGCTGGGTCCAGTCGGACCCGCACCGTCTCGCCAACCGTCAGCCGGCCGGGCGCGGCGATCAGGGTCGCCCCGGCCTCGCCGACCTTCAGGCGCACCTCGCTGGCAGCGCCACCGTAGGCCACCGCCGTCACCTGCGCCTCGACCCCTTGCGGGTCGAGGCGCAGGGCCTCGGGGCGGAACATCAGGCGGCAGGCCCCGTTCGACCCCCGTGCCTCGAACCGGCCGAGCGGCGTCTCCACCCGGCCATCCCGGCGCTCTCCAGCAATAACCTCGATGTCCCCCAGCAGGCGGGCGGCGTCGAGCGAGGCCGGGCGGGCGTAGCAGGCCTCGGGCGACCCGGCCTGCAGCACCTGCCCCCGGTCCATCAGGATCAGGTCGTCGGCCATCAGCATGGCGTCGCGCGCGTCGTGGGTGACCACGAGGGCCGCGGTCCCGGCGTCGCGCAGCGCGCCGGCGATATCCTGGCGCACCTCGCCGCGCAGGTGGGCGTCGAGGCTTGAGAAGGGCTCGTCCAGCAGCACCGCCCGCGGCGCCGGGGCCAGCGCCCGGGCGAGGGCGACGCGCTGCTGCTGCCCGCCGGACAGCTGGTGCGGCCAGTCGCGGCCGCGATCGCCCAGCCCGACCCGCGTCAGCCAGCGCGCGGTGATCTCGTGCCGCTCGGCACGCGGACGCCCGGCCAGCCCGAAGGCGACGTTGTCGCGCACGCTCAGATGCGGGAAAAGGGCGTGGTCCTGGAACACCAGACCGATGCGGCGGCGCTCGGGCGGCAGGGCCTCGGCCGGCGAGGCGATCAGGGTCTCGCCGTAGAGGATCTCGCCGTCGTCGAGCGGCTCCAGCCCGGCGATCAGCCTCAGCAGGGTACTCTTGCCGCAGCCGGAGGGCCCCAGAAGGGCGGTGATCCGCCCCGGTGCCAAAGTCAGGCTGACGCCGTCCACAGCGAGGCGCTTGCCGAACCGGCGGGTCAGGCGGCTGCAGATGAGGATCTCGGTTATCACGTCACGGGGTCCCGCCGGGGATCGGCCAAGCGTCGGCTAAGCCACATCACGCCCGGCAAGGCCAGCAGGATGATCATCAGCGAAGGTGGTCCGGCCTGGGCCAGCCGCTCGTCCTGGGCGTAGTTGGACGCCAGCACGGCCAGGGTGTCGAAATCGAACGGCCGCAGGATCAGGGTGGCCGGCAGCTCCTTCAGCACATCGACGAAGACGATCAGAAAGGCCCCGAACACGGCGGTGCGTGCCACGGGCAGCCGGACACCGAAGGCCGCGCCGGCCTCGCTGCGGCCCAGCAGCCGGGCGGCCCCGACGAGGCTCGGTCCAGCTTGGGCAAGGCCGGCCTCGACCGGCTCCAGCGCCGCCGCCGCCAGCCGCGCGGCATAGGCGTAGACCAGCAAGGCCAGGCCCCAGCCGAAGCCGGCCGCCGCGCCTGGCACCTGGCTCCAGACCACGGCCGCCGGTGCCAGCAAGCCTATGGCCATGACAGCGCCGGGCGTAGCGTACCCGAGACTGACGCTGCGGGCGACCGGCCCGAGGCGCGGCAGGGTCAGGGCCAGCAGCACCGCCAGCGCCACCGTGGCGACGGCACCGGCACTGCCGAGCGTGACGGTCCGAACCGCCGCCTCGACCAGACGCCCCCACTGCGGCTCGATCTGCAGAGCTGAAACGGCCAGCCAGGCGGCCGGGATGAGGAGGGCCAGGGTCAACAGCAGGGTGCAGAACAGGGTGGCGGCCAGCGCCGCCGCACCGGTCAGCCGGGCCGGCTGGAACGGACGCTGTCCGCCTGCCGGCACGAAGCGCCGCCGCCCCCGCGCCGTCCGCTCGATCCAGAACAGCAGGGCCGCGGCCCCCAGCAGCGGAAGGGCGAAGCGCGCCGCCGCCTCCGCCGAGCCATAGACCGACCAGGCTCGCACCACGCCGGTGGTCAGGGTCTGCACGCTGAGGAACTTGACCGCCCCGTAGTCGGCGAGGGTCTCCATCACCGTCAGGGACAGGCCGGCGGCGACGGCCGGCCAGGCCATAGGCAGGGCGACGCGGCTGAAGGCGCGCCACGGCCCGGCCCCAAGTGTCCGCGCCGCCTCGACGGCCTGGGCCGCCTGGCTCTCCAGCGCCGTGCGCAGGGTCAGGTAGGTGTAGGGATAGAAGGCGAGGCCCAGCACGAAGGCCGCGCCCCAGACCGAACGCACCCCCAGCGGCAGGTCGAACCCGAACTCGGCCCGCACGAAGGTTCTGACTGGCCCGGCCACATCGAGCAGATCGGCATAGCCATAGGCCACGGCGAAGGCCGGGGCGGCCAGCGGCAGGGCCAGGGCCCAGCTGAACAGGCCGCGCCCGGGAAAGCGGTGCATGGTCACCACCCAGGCGGCCAGAGCGCCAAGCCCGCCCGAGATCAGCGCCACCAGCCCGACCAGCGCCGCTGTCGTGGCAGCGTAGCGGATCACCTCGCGCTGGGCGATGGCCGCCTCGCCAGGGCCCAGGGCGGCCGCCACCACCCCGCCCAGCGGCAGCAGCAGGGTCAGGGTCACCAGCAGGCCGAGCCAGGTCAGGGGCGAGCCCGACCATTCGGCCAGGGCGCGCCAAATCGGGCCTGCGCGGCCGCTGCTGGCGGTCGCGACGCTTATCGCCAGCCCGCCGCGCTCATCATCGACTGGGCTTCACCCTGTCGCGGCCCGTATAGCGACACGGCCATCGGATTGGCCTGGAAGCCGGCGTAGGCGTCGACCGGGGCCGGAGCGGCCACGTCGGGGCTGATCGGATACTCATAGTTCATCTGCGCGACCAGCGTCTGCGACTCCGGCGTCGACAGGAATTCCAGCAGGCGCACGGCATTGTCGCGGTTCGGCGCGTGGGCGGCGACGCCGCCGCCGGAGACGTTCACATGCGCGCCCTGCCCGTTAAGCGACGGCCAGGCCAGACGCAGCTTGCCGGCTACCTCGCGGTCCGCCGCCTCCTCGCCGTTGCCCATGCGGATGAAGTAGTAGCTGTTGGTCAGGGCGATCTCGCAGACCCCGGCGGCCACCGCCCGGATCTGGTCACGGTCGCCGCCTTCCGGAGGCCGGGCCATGTTGGCGACTACCCCGTCGACCCACTGGCGGGCGCGCTCGGGCCCCCAGGCCTCGATCAGGGCCCCGACCAGGGACAGGTTGTAGACGCTCTCCGAAGAGCGGACGCACAGCTTGCCGCGGAAGCGCGGCGCGGCGATCTCCTCGTAGGTATCAACCTCCTCCGGACGGACGCGGGCCGGGTCATAGGCGACGATGCGCGCGCGTCGGGCGAAGCCGAACCACTCCCCGCCGGGAGCGCGCAGATTGGAAGGGATCCGGCTGTTGATCGTGTCCGAACGGGTCGCCTGCAGCAGGCCGGCGTCCTGGGCGCGCCACAGGGCGCCGGCGTCAGCGGCGACGAAGACGTCGGCAGGGCTGGCCTCGCCCTCGGCCCGCAGGCGGGCGATCAGCTGGTCGGCGTTGCCCTCGACCACATTGACCCGGATGCCGGTCTGCTCGGTGAAGCGGGCATACAGCGCCTCGTCGGCGTCGTAGTGGCGCGAGGAGTAGACATTGACCACGCCAGGGTCGGCCGCGGGCGCGGCGCTGTCGCCGGACTGGCCGCAGGCGGCGAGGATCAGGGCGACGGCGGTGACGGCGGCGGAGCGGGGCGTGACAAGGGCGCGAGACATGCCGCTGACCTAGCAGTCCTGAGAACGGCTCGCAACCATCACGCCGTGTCGCAGGCGACGACGGGCGCGGTCATGCCAAGCAGAGGCTCGAAAAGCGTCCGGGCCAGCCACGCCACCACCGGGGCCGGCACGCCGTCACCAGTGAGGTGGTAGGCGTCGGTGTCACTGTCGGGCAGCACATAGTCGTCGTCCAGTCCCATCAGCCGGGCCGTTTCGCGCGGGGTCAGCAGGCGCGAGCGCACCTCGCCGCGGTCGATCACCAGCAGGGTCTGTCGGCTGGAGCCCCCCGCGGGCGTGCGCAGGCAACCGGCGATCCCGTCGAAGCGCACCTCGGCGCGCTGGACCCGCCCTCCGCCCCCGTCAGGGCGCGTGCGGCGATAGACGGTCCCGACCGCGAAGCCGCCGCCGCGCTGCGCCGCCTCGACGCGGGCGCGATGGGCGGGTGCCATCAGAGCCAGCAGGGCCGCGGTCCGCTCGGGACTGCGCCAGGACACCGCCGGCAGGTCGCGCTCCAGCAGATCAGCCAGCGTCGGCCCGGGTGCATTCGGCGTCGGCAGCCGCCACCAGGCCAGCTGCTCTCGGACATGCGGCGCGAGTCGCGCGACGGCGCGCAGCAGCGCCTTTGGATACCACGGCCCCTCGGGCTCCGGAGACGTCAGACCGGTGCCGGGGGCACCCAGAACGCCGACGACGAACAGGCGCGGCCGACTCTGGGGCAGGAAAGCGTCAGCGTTGATGACCAGCGCTCCAAAGCGGTAGCCAGCCCGGGCGAAGGCCTCACAGATCGCCTCGAAGTCGCAGCCACCCCGCGAGGTGAGCGTGCCGCAGACATTCTCCACCACCACCAGCCGCGGAGCCCGGCCGCCCTCGGCAAGGCCGGTGACGAGCCGCCAGAAGGCGTGGAAGGCCCCCGACCGGGCCCCGGCAAGCCCGGCCCCCTGCCCCGCCAGCGACAGGTCCTGACAGGGAAAGGAGCCCCACATCAGCTCGGCCAGGCCCGGCAGATCGGCGGGCGTCAGATCAGCCACATCGCCGACCGTCAACTCGCCGCCGTCGCCCCAGTTTTGGCGGTAGGCGCGCGCCTTGCGCGGATCCAGGTCATTGGCGAACAGGCAGCGCCAGCTGGACCCGAGGCCCGCCCGGACCATGCCGCCGCCGGCGAAGAACTCGTACAGGCCGGGACGCGTCGGCACCGCAGGAGGCTCGGGCCGGAGGCGGCGCGGGTCGCTGGAATCAGCCATGCCGCACGCTGACCCGCCCGGCCGCGCCCGTCCAGAGCCCGACCCGGCAGGGGCTCAGCCGCGGAACAGCGCCTGGGGCAGGCCCGGGGTCTCGACCCTCAGGCGGAACAGGCCGCCCGCCAGCGGGTGGTCGGCCCGGCGCGCCGCGCCCATGCCCAGCCAGGCGGTGGTGCAGTACAGGGTCTTGAGGTCCGGCCCGCAGAAGGCGGCCTTGGTCACCGCCGGCACCGGCAGCGGCAGCACCGGCAGGGCCGTCCCGTCCGGCGCCCAGCGGCCGACGCCCCAGCCATTGAAGAGACCGACATGCAGGACCCCGGCCGTATCGACGCTGGGCCCGTCCGGATACCCCTCCTCCGTCACCGCGAAACGCCGCTTGCCGCTGAGGCACCCGTCGGCGTGATCGAAGGCGTAGATCACCTTCTCAAGGGTGTCGTGGTGGTAGAGCGTCCGCCCGTCGGGGCTCATGGCCGGGCCGTTGGTGACGCCGTAGCCGTCATCCATCCGGGTCAGCTCCCCGCCGGCGAAGCGATACAGCGCGCCGGTCTGCGCCATCTCCCCGTCGTCCATCGAGCCGAACCAAAGGGCACCGTCGGGGCTGACGAAGCCGTCATTGAGCCGGTTGTCCGGCCGGTCGGCCTCTACCGCCTGAAGCAGGCTGAACCGCCCGGTCCCGCGCTCGAAGCGGTAGAGCCCGCTCCGTACGCCGCAGATCAGGGAGCCATCCTCAGAGGGCAGGGCGAAGCCGATCTGATCCGGCGCGTCCCAGGTCTGCCGGCTGCGGTCGGCATGGCCATAGGCGTGCAGCCGGCGTCCCTTTACATCGACGCTCCACACCAGCCCCCGGGCGGCGTCCCAGACAGGGCCCTCGCCCAGCTCTGCCTCCAGGTCCCAGACCAATTCCGCGGCGGCAGCGGGCGACAGGTCGGTCATTCACGAACTCCGTCAGCAGAATCAGCAGGCAAGGCTTGCATCCCGGCCTCGGTCCGACCAGCAGGACCCCGCAATCCGGGGGACGGCTGGCGCGATATTGTCTGACTACCTGGCAGCGGGTACAGCCGGAACGTGACCCGCACCTTCCGCTCCAGGGCCTGGTTTGACGATCCGACCAATCCGGACATGACCGCCCTCTACCTGGAGCGGTACCTGAACTACGGCCTGACGCTTGAGGAACTTCGGTCGGGCAAGCCGATCATCGGCATCGCCCAGACCGGCTCGGACCTGTCGCCGTGCAACCGGCACCACCTCGATCTGGCCCAGCGCGTGCGGGAGGGCATCCGCGAGGCGGGCGGGATCGCCCTCGAGTTCCCCGTCCATCCGATCCAGGAGACTGGCAAACGCCCGACCGCCGGGCTGGATCGCAACCTCGCCTATCTCGGCCTGGTCGAGCTGCTGTATGGCTATCCGATCGATGCGGTGGTGCTGACCATCGGCTGCGACAAGACCACGCCGGCCTGCCTGATGGCGGCGGCCACGGTCGACATTCCGGCCATCGCCCTGTCGGTCGGGCCGATGCTCAATGGCTGGCTCCGCGGCGAGCGCGTCGGCTCCGGCTCGATCATCTGGTCCGCGCGCCAGAAGCTGGCCGCCGGGGAGCTGGACTACGAGGGTTTCATCGAGCTGGTCGCCACCTCGGCACCCTCGGTCGGCTACTGCAACACCATGGGCACGGCCACGACCATGAACAGCCTGACCGAGGCGCTGGGCATGAGCCTGCCCGGCTCGGCCGCGATCCCGGCACCCTACCGGGAGCGCGGCCAGATGGCCTGGCGCACCGGCAAGCGTATCGTCGAGATGGCCCATGAGGACCTCAAGCCGTCGAGGATCCTGACGCGTCAGGCCTTCGAGAACGCCATCGTCGTCAACTCGGCCATCGGCGGCTCGACCAACGCCCCGATCCATCTGACCGCCCTGGCCCGCCACATCGGCGTGGATCTTCCTCTGCAGGCCTGGGAGGAGGTCGGCCATAACGTGCCGCTACTGGTCAACCTGCAGCCGGCCGGGATGTATCTCGGCGAGGACTACCACCAGGCCGGCGGCGTGCCCGCTGTGGTCGCAGAGCTGATGCGCCATGGCCGCATCCACGAGGACGCCCTGACCGTCAACGGCCGGACCCTCGGCGACAACTGCCGCACCGCGGAGATCGTCCTGCCGGACGTGATCCGTACCCATGAGACGGCGCTGGTCCACGACGCCGGCTTCCTGGTGCTCAGCGGCAACCTTTTCACCAGCGCCCTGATGAAGACCAGCGTCATCAGCCCGGACTTCCGTGCGCGCTACCTGTCGAGCCCCGACGACCCGGACGCCTTCGAGGGTCCGGTCGTCGTCTTCGACGGACCCGAAGACTATCACCACCGCATCGATGACCCGGCCGAAGGCATCACCGACAGCCACATCCTCGTCATGCGGGGCGCGGGCCCCATCGGCCACCCGGGCTCGGCCGAGGTCGTCAACATGCGGCCGCCCGCCTATCTGATCCGCGAGGGCGTGGCCGCCCTGCCCTGCATTGGCGACGGGCGGCAGTCGGGGACTTCGGGGTCGCCCTCGATCCTCAACGCCTCGCCGGAAGCGGCGGCCGGCGGGGATCTCGCCCTGCTGCGCAACGGCGACCGGCTGCGGGTCGATCTGAACAAGCGCCGCGTCGACGTGCTGCTCGACGCTGCGGAGCTGGCGACCCGCCGGGCGGCGCTGGAGGCCGCGGGCGGCTACCGCTATCCGGCCAGCCAGACGCCCTGGCAGGAGATCCAGCGCGCCACGGTCGGCCAGCTGGAGAGCGGCGCCGTGCTCGAGCCGGCCATCAAGTACCACCGCATCGTCGATACCCTCGGGCCGCCGCGACACAATCACTGAGGCGGGCGGGCTCAGGTGCCCGGCTGGACGTAGGGAATACGGGCGAAGAAGCGCCGCTCGTCGCCCCTCGGATCAAGCGCCACGCGCGGCGTCCGGTCGAGGATCATCGTCGCCCGCTCCGGCAGGCGGTACTGCGGCCACGGCCCCAGCGGTCAGCCGTTCCTCGCGACAGAGCCGCTGGACCCGCTTCCTGTTCACCGCATGGCCTTGGCGTCGAAGCATCACGTGCAGGCATCAGTAACCGAAGCGGCGGAGCTCCTGCGCCAGCGCCAACTGGTTCCTCAGCCTGGCCGGCACCCGGAGCCAGGCGCGAGGCTTGGCGGAAAGAGTACAACACGCTACGACCGCACGGCCCCTCGGCTGGAAAGCCCCGATGGAGCAAGCGCAGGCGCTCCTCGGGATACCTCGCCGGAGGGCCAGGGAACCGGCCGAGTTTCCATGACCGGCGGTTCCGGGGTCGGGGTGCGGACCATAACCCTCTGGGCCCTCACACTGATCGAGGTATCGGAGAGGGGCAGGCCAACGGGAAACTCCCTGAGGTTCATCGGGGCCGCGGGATCACGTCAGAAGACGTCCGCCGACGCAAGCGGGCGTCTTGACCGCAGCGATCACGAGGCGCAACCGACCGGCATGTCCGCGCCGTCCTGCCAACTCTATCTGATCACCCCGCCGACCCTCGCCGACCTCGACGCCTTCGCCGGCAGGCTGGCCGCGGCGCTCGAAGCGGGGCCGGTCGCCGCCCTGCAGATCCGCCTCAAGCCGGCCGATGACGCGACGATCCTGAAGGCGGTCGAGCGGCTGGCACCGGTGGCCTGGTCACGCGGGGTCGCGGTGATCCTCAACGACCGCCCCGATCTGGCGAAACAGGCAGGCTGCGACGGCGTGCACCTGGGCCGCGAGGACATGGACGTGGCCGCTGCCCGTCGCGTGCTGGGGCCGCAGATGATGATCGGGGCCACCTGCCATGACAGCCGCCACCTCGCCATGGAAGCGGCCGAGGCGGGGGCCGACTACGTCGCCTTCGGGGCCTTCTTCCCCACCGGCACCAAGGAGACGACGCACCGGCCCGATCCGGAGATCCTGACGGTCTGGCAGGAGACCATGGAAACGCCCTGCGTCGCCATCGGCGGCATCACGCTGGAAACCGCCCCGGTTCTGGTCGCGGCAGGGGCCGATTTCCTCGCCGTCTCGGCGGGCGTCTGGGCCCATCCAAAGGGACCGGCCCGGGCGATCGTGGAGTTCACCCGGCTGCTTTCAACCTGAAATAGGCAAGTTTCAGGGGATGTTAGGATACTTACAGTAGCGTCGAGCCTCTCCCCGAGGTCGACGCTGTCATGTCCGTCCAGTCTGCCAACCTGTCCAATTCGACCGTCTTGCGCCCCCTGGCGGATGCGGTACCCGCCCGCGTCAGGCGTCTGCCGGAGGGCATGGAGCTATTCTCGCGGCCGCTCGTCCCGCTGGCGATCGTCCTGATCCTGGCCTTCCTGGTAGTGCTCGGGATCAGTTTCGCCCGCTCGCCGGTAGCGGCGCTCTGGGGTGCCTCGTCCTTCGCCGTGGCCATCTGGCTACGCGGCGGACACGGCTGGGCCTTCGACCTGTCCTTCGCCAGCCTGATCGCCGTCGGCATCGCCGCCGGCGAACTCATGGCCGGCAACAGCGCCGAGCTGACGGTGATGTTCACCGCCATGCAGGTGCTGGAAATCGTGACCGCCCTGATTCTCATCCGTCGCTTCGCGCCCTCCGACCCTTTCAGCACGGTTGACGGCAGCGTCCGCTTCCTGATCGCCGCTGCGGTGCTGGCACCCGTTCCGGCCGGTCTCTCCGCGGCCGCCTGCCTGACGCTGATTCACGGCCATGACTTCCTTTCGTCGTTCCAGACCTGGTGGTTCGGCCACGCCCTCGGGTTCGCCACCCTGACGCCCCTGGCGATGTCGATCACACGCGACCGAATCCGTCTGTTCGCCCATCCCGCGCGCCTTGCCGAGGGGGTCGGCCTGCTCCTCCTGCTGGCCGGGGTCGTCACCTGGGTGTTTCTGCAGAACAGCCTGCCGCTGAGCTTCGTGGCGTCGCCGCTGCTGCTGCTCGTGGCGATGCGCCTGCGCCTGCTGGGCTCGACCCTCGGTCTCATACTGGTCAGCCTGATCGCCATCGGCATGACCATGGATGGCTATGGCCCCTTCACGCTCAACGACAGCCTGACACGCAGCGAGCAGGTCATGCTGGCGCAGTTGTTCGTGGTACTCGGCTGCCTGCCGACCCTGCTGGTCAGTTCGGTGCTGGAGGAGCGTGACGCCCTGGCCGCCGCCGCCAGGATCGGCAAGCGCAATGCCGAGCTCGCCTCCGGGGCCAAGTCCCGCCTGCTCGCCAATGTTGCGCACGAGATCAAGAGCCCGATCGGCGGCATCATCGGCATCGCCGACCTGTGGTCGTCCGGCCAACTCGGCCCGGTGACCCCGGCCCAGGCCGAGGTGACTGGCATACTGGTCAAGACGGCTCGTCAGGTCGAGGCTCTGGCCCACGATCTGCTGGATGTGGCGCGGGCGGAGGCGGGAGCCGTCTTGGTCCAGCTGCGCCCGACCAACGCGACCGGCCTGATGGAGGACATGCGCCGCAGCTGGGCCGTACGCCCCGAAACGCACGGGCTCGCCATCACCCTGACCCGGAACCCCGAACCGGTCATCGCCCTGGCGGACTCCCAGCGCCTAGCCCAGGTACTCGACAGCCTGATCTCGAACGCCGCGAAGTACGGGGCCGCCGGGGGGCGGATCCAGCTGAGCGCCAGTCGGCTTGACGATCACGTTCGCCTGGAAGTGCGCGACGACGGGCCCGGCCTCTCGCCGGAGAAACAGGCGCAGCTGTTCGAACCCTTCAACCGGAGCGGCCTCGAGCGATCGACCATCGAGGGCCACGGGATCGGCCTCGCGCTCGCCAAGCGTCTGGTCGAGCTGCAGGACGGGCGCATCGGCGTGACCTCCACTCCGGGCCGGGGCGCCACCTTCTGGGTCGAGCTGCCCGCAGCCTGATCCGGAAGTCCACGCTACCCTTGCCCGCCTCGCGCGGACCAGCGATGGTTCCCGTCATGCGACAGACCCTGACATTTGCGTTCTCCGCCATGACGCTGTGCGCCTTTGCGACGAGTCCGGCCAAGGCCGCTGCTCAGGCCGCGCCCCAGACCCCGCCGCCATCGGGCCAGCCCCGGACCACCGAGGACCTGACCCGCGACCTGAACAGCGGCCCCCCCTACCCCGCAGCTCGTCCCGCCGCGACCGCGGTGCCTGCGCCCATGGCAGCGCCAGCCGCTGCGAGCCCGGCCGCCGAGGCGCTGACGCGCAGCCTCAACAGCGGACCGCCGGCTGCCGCCCTCCCGGCGCGCCCGGCGGCCCCCCCGCGCGCGGAGCCGGCTCCGGAACGAACGCCTCAGCCGTCGCCTGAACCGGCTCCGCGCGCGGCGGCACCGGAGGTTCGCGCCGCCCCGCCCGCCACACCGTCCTTGAGCCCCCCGGCAGCTTCACCCCGGCCGACGCCGCCACCTGCACCCGCCGCTCAGCCGGCGGCCGCGCCGCACCCGCCGGCGGCCGCGGGACCCGCGCCGCTCGACGCCGCCGCCCGCGCCAGACTGCCCTTCACCCTGACCCTGCCGGGCGGGACCGAGATCGTCGAGACGCCCTCCGGCGAGACCTTCGACACCTGGGCAGTGCGGCACGGCGACACCACCCTGGTGCGCCTTTATGCGGGCCCGGCCTCGCAGTTTCCCGTCTATGACGGGGAGATTCGCACCCTCAACGGCCGCTCGACGGTCGTCGTGGCCGACGGTACCGCGCGCCGGGCGCTGGAGCACCTGTTCGAGCGGGATGGGGCCACGCCCCGCGAGATCCATGTGCTGGTGGCCACACTGGACGGCGCAGACCTCGCCCTCGCGGAGGCCATCGGCCAGTCGATCGATCCGCGCTGACCGCCCCTCGCCTTGCCCTTCGGGGCCCGCTCGTCTAGACGCGGGTCCCGATTTGAGCCGGGCGTTCCGCCCCGGATCCCCCTTCATCCGAGCGTCCCATGAAGATCAACGGCAACGCCATCAAACCCGGCATGGTCCTGCAGCACGAAGGCGGGCTGTGGGTCGTGACCAGGACCAACCACGTCAAGCCCGGCAAGGGCGGGGCCTTTGCCCAGGTCGAGGCCAAGAACCTCGAGACCGGCTCCAAGCTGAACGAGCGCTTCCGCTCGGACGACAAGGTCGAGCGCGTCACCCTCGAGCAGAAGGACTACTCCTTCCTGTTCGACAACGGCGACAGCCTCGTCTTCATGGACGACGCCAGCTACGAGCAGATCGAACTGCAAAAGGACTGGGTCGGCGAGGATCGCATCCCCTACCTGCAGGACGGCATGAAGGTGGTGATCGAGAGTCATGAGGGCCGCCCGATCGGCCTGTCGCTGCCGGAACAGGTCGTGCTGGAAATCTCCGAGACCGAGCCCACGGTAAAGGGCCAGACCGCCTCGTCCTCCTACAAGCCGGCCACGGCGTCGAACGGCATCCGCATCATGATCCCGCCCTACATGAGTGCGGGCGAGAAGGTCGTCGTCGACACTGCCACCGGCGAATACGTCCGTCGCGCCGACTAACTTCGGGTGAGCAAGAGGTGCTAGTGCGCGAGAGGTGAGCCCGGCTCGCCTCTGCTCACCCCTTGCTCACTAGCACGCTTCACTCGAACTTCTCCGCATCTCCGGGCCAGAGCGCCTTTTCAGGACCTGCGGACCAGGAGATCAGACATGGCCCTTGCCTCCGCCCTCCTCCAGGTCATGATCGAGGCGGTCCGCCGCACCGCTCGCCCGATCATGCGCGACTTCGGCGAGGTCTCGCAGCTGCAGGTCTCGCGCAAGGGCCCCGGCGACTTCGTCACCGCCGCCGACGTCAAGGCCGAGCAGACCCTGTTCGAGCTGCTGATCAAGGCGCGCCCGGGCTACGGCTTCCTCGGCGAGGAGCGCGGCCTGGTCGAGGGCACCGACAAGACCCACACCTGGATCGTCGACCCGATCGACGGCACCACCAACTTCATGCACGCCATGCCGCACTTCGCCATCACCGTGGCGCTGGAGCGGACCCATCCGGACAGCTCCGCCGAGATCGTTGCCGGGGTCACCTACAACCCGATCCTGAACGAGATGTTCTGGGCCGAGAAGGGCAAGGGCTGCTACCTCAATGACACCCGGATCCGGGTCGCCGGGCGCAAGGACCTGTCGGAGAGCCTGATCGCCACCGGCCTGCCGTTCATCGGCAAGACCGGCCACGCCCAGGCCATCAAGGACCTGCACGCCATGGGCCAGCGCGTCGCCGGCATCCGCCGCCTCGGCTCCGCCGCCCTGGACTTCGCCTGGGTCGCCGCCGGGCGCTACGACGCCTACTACGAGCGCAACCTGAAGCCCTGGGACGTGGCCGCCGGCCTGCTGTTCGTGACCGAGGCGGGCGGGGTCGTCACCACCATCGACGGCGAGGGCGAGGCCCGGTCCGGCGCGTCAATCCTGGCTGCCAACGCCGACCTGCACCCACAGCTGAAGCGGGTGCTGAACGGCTGACATCGGGGCTTGCCCACGACGGCGGCGCGGGCTATGTCCGCGCCTCCTGAAAGCGGGATGCGTAGCTCAGCGGGAGAGCACCTCGTTCACACCGAGGGGGTCACAGGTTCAATCCCTGTCGCATCCACCATTCCTCCCGACATCGTCAGCTGCCTCCCGCCGCCCTTTCAGCCGGCCCCGCCGCCCGACGGGATCACCGCGCCGTGGAGGTCACGCGCACGGCCACCTCGTTGCGCCGCAGCGGCGGGACGGTCCAGGGTGGATCGTAGAACCAGACGACCGGCTCGCCGTCGGCCGTCCACGTGCTCGCCTGCACCGCCGCAGCGAGCTCCGCCTGCCGGGCGGCTACCGCCTGCGTTCCGGCGAGGCCGGAGAAGCGCAGCACGGCATAGGACTCGGGCGGGAGTTCCACGAGGGAGACGGCGGGATCCCGAGGAATCGGCAGGGTCTCCATCGTCCAGGCACCGGGCATGAAGAACTGGATGACCCAGCGACCTGAGCCGGCGGGCCCTTGGGCGACCGGGGCGGTCATGGCGATGCTGCGGGAGCCCGCCGGGCCCCCGGGCTCGGGGGCCTGGGCGACAGGTGCCGTCATGGCGATGCTGCTGCGGCTCGTGTTGCCCCCGAAGATGTAGCCGGCCAGCCTCTGGAAGCCACGGTTGCGCGCCGCCTCGCTGGAGCCCGTGACCACAGTCTGGGCCGCGATCCTCGGGCCATAACGGCGGATCTCCACCTCGCCGATCCGCTCGACGACCGTATGGGCGGGCTCCTCCGTGCCCGAACGTACGCCAACCGTCGAGCACCCGGCGGTGAGAAGCGCCGCCGCGAGGCCGAGCAGGCTCGTCTTCTTCATGGTCGATCCTTCCGGAGGGCGGGCGCGCTTCCCGCATTCATCAGGGCCTACCATCCCGCGGCGGGAATGGCGCATCCCCGGACGTCGCCCTGGTGTCGCATTGACAAGGTGTCGCAGTCGGCGGTCCTGCCGCCGCCGGGTCATCGACTCCCCAAACCGCATCCAGTTTCCGGTCTTGAACGCTCATCGCCACACCCCTTCACCATCACCGCTTGCAGAGACTTGACGACTACCCCTGATGATCCGCTTCGAGGGGCCTCACCTTATCTTCCGAGCAGTTCGGTGCCCACATCACCGAAGGAGACTTCGCGGCACACTCTCGTCGAGATGCCACTGGCCGCTCGGCCGAGGTCGGCTGGCGCACAGGTTGCGCGCGACCTGCAACCCGATCTTCAGGACCCATCGGCGGATCGTCTCGCACGAAACATCGAGGCCACGTTCTGCCGGGCGTTCCTCGGCGGCGCGACAGCATAGCTTGAGGCGCAGATAGAGCCCGGTGTGGCGGATCTCCCCGGGCGGGACCTGGTTTCGAGCGTGCGAGATGGGCGTCACTCCAAACCCGATCGTCCCGGTCGGCAGCCGTCAGCGTTCCCGTGACGGAGCCGCCTTGTCCAGATCACGCTGGCGATCGACCGCGCCGTCGCGGCAGGAGCGCACTCCGGTCGGCGCTTGACTCGATCTGGCTGAAACGGTAACGTTGTTACCAATGAATGATGCCCACGATAGCTTTGACTACCAGAGCGCCCGCGCCGCAGGCGATGACGTGGTCCGCCGCGGGCTGCTGGATCTGGCGGTCCGGCTGCTGGCCGAGGACGGGCCGAAGGCACTGACGTTGCGTCACCTCGCGCAACGGGCCAATTGCTCCACCAAGGTCGTTTACACGCTGTTCGGCGGCAAGAACGGCCTGAGCGAGGGCCTGAAGGTGGAGGGCTTCGCGCGGCTGCGCTTTGCCGTCGAGCGCGAGCGACGTCGCCACCGTGACCCCGTGCAGGCACTGCTGCCGGTGATGCTCACCTACCGCAGCTTCGCGCTCGCGCGCCGGGCGCTTTTCGGTGTGATGTTCGGCAATGCGCTGCCCGAGTTCGTACCGACCGAGTACTCTCGGCAGCAGGCGCAGCTGGCCCTGGGCGCGGTGGAGTCGGCGGTGGTCGAGGCGCGCGCTGCACTCGGTACAGGGCCGGACGACGCCCGCGAGGCTGCCGTGCGCCTGTGGGCTGCGGTGCACGGGCCGGTCACCCTCGAAGTCGAGGGCATCATGCCCTTCGACTGCGACGGCGAGCGGCTGGCCCGCCTCGCGGTGACCGATATGCTGGCCAGCCTTCGACTCAATCAGCCTCGCGCTGCAATCTCGTTGGAGAAAACACCATGAATCACCTCGTCCGAATCCTGGCGGCGCTTTGCGTTGCCGCCCCACCATCGGCATGTATGGCCGCGCCGGCGCAGGCTCGTGATGAGGGTGCCGCCACCGTGCGGGTGGAGGTGGCCTCCTTTCGCAACGCCAGGGGCACCCTGAGCTGCCGCCTGTTCACCGACGCGGCCAGCTTCCCGGACGGCGAGGGCGTGCGCACCGTGCGCGCCCGGATCGATGGTGCCCAGGCCGCGTGCGTGTTCGAAGGTCTGACGCCCGGCACCTACGCCGTGGCGGCTTTGCATGACGAAAACGGCAACGGTCGGGTCGACAGGAATTTCGTGGGCATTCCGTCCGAGGGCTACGGCATCTCGAACAACCGCACCTATGCGACGGCGAGCCCCAAGTGGGACGAGTCGCGCTTCACCCTGGCAGCGCGCGAGGCGTTGGTGCTGCGAATCCGCCTTCGTTACTGAGGGCACCGGTGATGCGGCAGCGACCCTCTCAACGCGCAACCCACTTTTCCTGACGGGTGCGGTAACAATGTGTTTAAACAGAAACGCCGTTTCTCCGCTGGGCAGCAGGAGCGAGGCACCGCGCCGCGGCTGTTCGATTTCGCCGGCTGACAGGGGTCGCGCGACGGAGGGGACACCATGAAGCTCGCCCTCTTCGGTGCCACCGGCCTCACGGGTGGACTCGTACTCTCGCAGGCGCTTGAGCAAGGCCATGAGGTGACGGCGCTGGTTCGTGACCCGAGCCGCGTGTCGCTGAGCCATCCGCGGCTCACCATTCTGGGCGGCAGCCCCACCGTGTCGGAAGATGTCGATCGCTGCGTCCGCAGCAGCGACGCGATTATTCACTGTCTCGGCATCGGCGGCAAAGGCGACGGCCGACCAACCAGGCTCGTCTCGGACTCGGTGAAGGTGGTCCTCGCCGCGATGGAGAAGCACGGCTTGCCGCGCATTATATGCATGTCGAACGTCGGGGCCGGCAGCAGCGGGACCTGGTTCGCGAAACGCATCGTACTCCCGCTCTTCGTCCGTTGGCTCCTGCCCATCATCGAGGACAAGGACCGCATGGAGGCCGCGCTCCGCGCAAGCTCCGTCGAGTGGGTCTCGGTGCGCTTGCCGAACATCGTCGAGGGCCCGGAGAGGGCGCTGCGGATCAGCAAGGATGGCCGAGGCATCGGCCTGTCGATCACCGCCGCATCTGCCGCTCACTTTCTTCTTCAGCAGGTCACCGCTTCCGATTGGGTCCGCTCTGCCCCGAGCATCAGCAACTGAGGTCCAGAAATGACGACACCTTCCCACCTCCGCCAGGTCTCGACCCGCGTCGGCTCCCTTGCGATCGCCGATGAAGGTGCGGGCACGCCGGTCGTGCTGTGGCCATCGCTGTTCAGCGACCACCGCTTGTACGCACTCGTGGCACCCCTGCTCGGCGAGGGGTGGCGCACGATCCGCATCGACGGCCCCGGCTTCGGTCAAAGCGATGCGCCTCGCAGCGAGGTTCAGCCCGACGCCTACGCCGACGTCGTGCTCGACCTGCTCGATGCGCTCGGCCTCGAACGGGCCTTCATTGCCGGCTGCTCCTGGGGCGGCCAGATCGCCGCGCATCTCGGCGTGAAGGCGCCGGATCGCGTGCTCGGCGTGCTGATGATGAACACGCCGCTCGGCCCGGGCCTCGGCGGACACGCGTTCGAGGTGTGGGGCACGCGATGGTTCGGCGCGACCGAGTTCTGGGGCAACGGCGTCGCGCGCTCGATGTTCTCTCCCGCGTCGCGGAAGGCCCATCCCAAGCGGGTCCGCGCCTTCGTGTCCGCGTTCAGGAGCTTCGACAAGGCCGCGGCCGCAGTGACTGTGCGTACCGTGCTGACACGGTCTGCGGGGCTCCGCGAGGTGCTGCCGCGCCTTACGGTGCCGACAACGATCCTGATGGGCGCCGAGGACCGGCTCTACCCCGTCGAGCACATGCGCCCGTTCGCGGCGCTCGCGCCGAACGCCACGCTCGAGGTCGTACCCTCGTGCGGACACCTGGCGCCGCTGGAGGCGCCCGAAGCGGTGGTCGCGGCGCTCAAGGGATTGGCGAGAGGCAGGGCATGAAGCCAACCGGCATAAGGAAGGTGGCGATCCATGAACGGCGACCCCGCCGGGATAAACCCAATCGTCCGCGGTCGGCTCGGTCAAGGTGACGCGTTTGAGCGGTTCCATAGTGCCGGGGTTGAACATCGTCACGCTTGGCGGTCCTGCCGCTCCTACGCCGCCGAGCACGCCGTGTAGGGCAAAACCGCGCTCGTTGGACGAGAACGCCGCATTCCAGAGGCCAGACAGATCGCTGAGGTATTGGACGCTCGCTTCGCTTCTCGGCGCGGAGAAGGCTTCAAACTCGGGAAAGTAGCTCGTGCGGGCAGAATCGTGGTGCTCAAATGATCCGATGGTTGGGGACCAGTCGGCGTCCACCCGTCCTTCCTGATCAGGGAATGTTGCGCATCCGGCCAGTACTGGCGGAATCGCTGCGCAAAGATCTCGTCTTGTTAATCGCATGTCGCTAACCCGGGCGTTCAATTATGAAGACATCAAAAGTCTTCAGCCGGTCGATTGAGTCGAAACGGTCCGGCACACGCAATGCGAATAAACGTACGGTAATCCTGTCCCGGTCAAACCAAGAGCCGAAAGTCGGTCGCCAACCGCAATCTGACCGGGGAGTTCCGCCTGATCATCGCCGAGAGCAGCGACTTCTGCTGCTCTCGGCGCGTTAAAGCGCCTCCCGTTCCAGGACCTTGATGCGCATGGCGTGTTCTCCGGGCTCATCAAGGCCGCAAACCTCTATCCGGAACCGGCACTGCTGGCCATCGGGTGTGGTAACGGCAAGATCGTCGCTGTCGGCAGCGAGCGCCATGCGATGGCGCTGGTAGTGGACACCTTGGCCCCGCGGGGGCAGCCGCTCATTGATAAGGGCAGCGATCTCGCGCGCGCCCGTGATCTCGCCAAAGTGCGAGGCGGTAATCCAGACGCCGTCCGGATGGAACAGGCGCGCCGCCGCATCGCCATCGCGTCGGTCCACGGAATCGAGAAAGCGCATCAGCAGCGAGCGCTTCGAGCGCCGGGGTGCATAGACGGTGTGCAGAAGCGCGTGGGCGACTTGGGAGTTTGGCGAACCGAGTTCGGTCTCATAGAGCTTCTGCACGTCCCGGTTTTCATGTGAACGTCGACGAGGAGCGGAGTTGTCGACGCGGTAAACCGCGGCGGCGCGTTTCTCCAGGACCTTAGGATCGAGGGACTTGGGCTCGCCACCACCGCCGAGACAGCCGCCGACGCACGCCATGACCTCGATTGCGACATAGTCTTCGCGCCACTCGTCGGTCTGCAGCATGCGCTGGGCAGTCGCGATGCCATTGCATACGGCCACCCGGCCCAGGCCCGGAACATCGGCCGTCTTCACGCCTTCACTGACGCCTCGAAGCGCCTGCCATACCAGTGGGAGCTCATCGCCGGCACCCGCCAGATGCGCGGCGGTACGCAGCATGGCCTCCATTACGCCACCCGAAGCCCCGAAAATCTGAGCCGCGCCTGTGCTCTGGCCCAGCGGACTGTCGAACACGCCATCCTCGGGCAGGGCACCGAAGGCGATGCCCCTGGAGCGGATCATCCGGGCCAGTTCCCGAGTGGTTAGCACATGGTCCACGTCGCCAGACAAACCGGGCCGTACGGCTTCATCCTTCTTGGCAGTGCAGGGCATGACGCTGACGACATAAGGCTCATCCTTGCCGTTCGCGAAATCCGGCCCAAGCGACCGGGCAAAGGAGCCACGCTTGGTTATTGCGCCCTGCATCTGTTGGGGTGACTTCGTCGTGCTGAGATGGCCCAGCAGGTCTGGCCGGTTGATCTCCACCCAGTTCACCCAGCCCGGGCAGCAGGAGGTGAACAGTGGCAAATTGGAATTCGCCTTCAGCCGCGCCAGCAGCTCGGAACCTTCTTCCATGATAGTGAGATCGGCGGCGAAGTTAGTGTCGAAAACATAATCAAACCCAAGCTTACGCAGGGCGTTGATGAGTCGCCCGGTGCTCACAACGCCGGGTTCCAGCCCAAACTCCTCGCTGATGGCGATACGCGTAGCGGGCGCGACCTGGACCACAGACACGCGGCGGCGCGAAGCCAGTACGCGCAGGACGTCATGCCAGTGCGGGGCCTCGATGATGGCCCCAACCGGACAAACGAGAGTGCATTGACCACAGGAAATGCAGGCGGTTTCACTTAGGGGCTGATCAAAAGCGGTCACAACCAGGCGATCGAAACCGCGCTCGGCAAAGCCGATGACATGTTGCTGCTGGCCAGCCCCGCCGCAGGCCTCCACGCAAAGACCGCACTGGATGCACTTCGAGGAGTCCCGCCAGATGCTTGGCGAGGTGTGGTCGACAGAGAGGTGTTCGGGATGTTCCGGCGAACCTGGCGGGACCTCCGGCCAGCGCTCGGCCCACTGGTTTTCCGCCACGAGGGTCTGCAACCGGCAATCACCATTCACTTCGCAGCGCATGCAATCATTCGGATGTCGCGCGAGCATCCATTCTGCATTGGTCCGGCGGAACTCTTGCAACGCGTCGGTGTCGGTCTCAACAACATCGCCACTCTTCGCAGGTGTGCAACAAGCGGGCTGAGGTCTGTCCTCACTATCGACCTGCACCAGGCACATACGACAGACCGCGTGCGTTGGCAGGCCCGGATAGTGGCAAAGCGTCGGCACATGGCAACCCGCCGCCCGGATAGCCTCAAGCAGTGTGGCACCTTCGTCGACCTCGACCGGTCGTGCATTCACCATCAGCTTGAGCATATCGTGCGATCCTCGACAGGCTGGAGCGATGCCAACCTATCCAAACAGTCGTTGGTTGTCTTAGTCGCCAACAAAGAAATTCATCAATTTGCTATGCTGGACCACGACCGAACATTCATGGATCAACTCGCGGCCGCTTGCTTTGGTCTAGTGATTGCGACGCCAGGCTTGGCCCGGTTTAGTTCTGCGTGAGTGCATAGGTGAACCGCCCCGGGTTTCCCGGAGGCTCCAACTCCTGAGTCGGATGGAGCCCGATGAGCAAGACAACCAACAAGTCTGCGCCTGAGGTACGCGATCGCGCGGTGCGGACCATGGACCGAAGTCCTGGTCAAACTGCACCGCGTCCAGCTTGGCCAGTTCCGGCCTGGGCTCCGGCACCGGGGCCTTGGCCCGCTGCGTCGAGTCGGTACTCCCTCGCCACGAGTCTCTCGAACAGTCGGCCCGGAAGAAGGTGCTTCACAGGGATCATCAGACGTTCGATCAGCGTGCCTCCCACATAGCGAAGGGCTGGCTTCCGCTCGGCAATGATCGCCTCGATCTTCCTCGCGATCATTAGTGGCGATGAGCCTTCGCGCTCATTCGCGACCGCTGCTGCATAGGCGTTCTCATGGAACTGGAAGTACGGTGACTTCGTATCGTGGGTCTGCTTCGTCGACGATCGAAGGGTCATGCTCGTGTTGATGTTGCCCGGCTCAAGGATGACGACCTTGATGCCGAACGGAAGCAGCTCAAGGCTCAGCGCCTCCGAGAGCCCTTCGAGAGCGAACTTTGAAGCACTGTAAACACCATCGAACGGAATCGCGATCTGGCCGCCGATGGATGATGTGTTGATGATGAGGCCCCGCCTCCGCTGGCGCATCGAGGGAAGGACAGCCTGAATCACCCGCAGCGGCCCAAGGGTGTTGATCTCGAACACCCGGCGGGCATCCTCGATCCTGGTCTCCTCCACCGGTGCGTTAAACCCGACGCCGGCATTGTTCACCAGAACATCGACGTGCCCGGCCCGGGCCATGATCGCTCCGACGGCCTGACGCACAGCTGCGTCGTCCCGAACGTCCATCGTCATGATGTGGTAGCCGTCAGGATGTTGCTGGAGGCCGTCAACCGGCTCCGGCACCGTGCCGAATACCTGCATCTGCCTGGACGCCAGATAGGCCGCCGTGGCACGTCCGATGCCAGAAGTGACGCCGGTGATGAGCACGACCGGCGACATCAGGGCACCGCACTGGCGAAGTCATCGGCAGCGTCCCGAAGGTCCGCGACGAAACGATCGACGGCGTCCTGCAACGGGTAGCTGGCTCGCACGATGGGCCGCAGCAGGAAGTGTTTCACTACCAACTCCTCATAGATGTAGATCGTCGTCGCAGCGTCACCTGCCGCTGTGAAGCGGACCAGCCAGCGGCCACAAAAGCCCCTGCCCCGGAAGTCAGCCTCGAACAGCGAATTGGACACCCGGCGGACCTGCTCGTACTCGACAGGCGGCGAGTCGTTCGCCAGCTCCCGCCAGCGCGTATCGGACAGGATCTCCACGCCCTTGAGGTCGCTTCGGAACGACTGGCGGCGGTCTACGGCGATGACGGCGAACAGCCGATCGATCGGTGCCGGGATGGTGGCTGTCGAGGTGGCGACGGCCACCCGACGAGGCATGACTGCGCCAGCGATGCCGTAGGCGATGGCCGACACTGCCAAGATCGCGATGGTGCATGCGACCATTATGAACTCCCGTGAGGTTTCGGGGACGACGGGCGGCGGCTTGGTGCGCCGGGGAGGAGGTCTCGGGGAGCGCCTGCCGATGTGCCGAGGGCGGGTGTGGGCTCCACATCGGAACCGCCGCCCGGCCTCTCGTCCGGCTCTGAAGACGTCGGCTCGGGACACAGACTTCACGAAATCGCTGCCTTCAAGCAGAACTCCCTGCAAGGCGACATCCACCGGATGACCGTCGTCTTGGGCTTGAGGATGCCGCGTTGCCGGTCATGCCGCAAGGTTCCCGCACCACCGCGCCCGCCAACGTAGGCCGTCCTGCACCGACGGCGGCAACAACAGCATGTTCAGCGCCAGGGTTGACGATTTCTCCTTCATCGAGACGCACCCCTCACTCGGTTTTCGCTGGAGCTCTTTATGATCGGTCCGTTCATGTCGCTACCGGACCAGGCGGCGGCGCAGGTCGGCGCTCATGCGCAGGGTGTCGACGAAGAGATTTCGCGGAATGGCGACCTCGGCCGGCTGAAGCGCGAGATGGCGCGCATGGCCGACGACCTTCGCGCCCGATCTTGACCAGCTTCTCCCTCAGCGTCGTCATCGACCAGTCCTTGGCCGAGTCCGGCTTCGCCAGCATGCGCAGGAAGTTGCCGGGATTGTCGTGGAGCGCGTGAAGCTGAGGCGAACCGCATGGCGAAGGAGCGGCACGGCAGCCGCTTCCATTTGATCGCGCCCTGGCCCTCCTTGATCCGCTGCCCGGCGGGGCCGCCAGAGCGGGGATATGGGTGCGGGCCCAACGCACTCGGAAGCGAGGTTGAGGCAACATGGCGGTACCTCCCGCCCACATCCGGATGCCGGGCAGGCCCACCTGCCCAACCCCTCCCCCGTCGAAGGTAAAGGCTGTCCGATGCTGGCCCGGTACGGCGCATGCACCTTGTCCCGGCCCGGTGCCGCTACCAGCGGCGGTGTCGGGAACAGGCCAGAGCAAGATACCCCCGCGGTCCCCGCCAGCCGGTTCATGACGGCGGAGACACCCGAACGCCGGGTCCCCTTCGGGGACCCGGCGCCTCGGGCGGCTGGCAGGACCGGCCAAAGCCGGTCCGGATCAGAAGTAGAAGCGGACGGCCGCGCTGACGTTGCGGCCCGGCAGGACCCGCACCAGGGACAGGCCGCTGGCGGGCACGGTGGGCGCGCTGACATCGACCAGGGCCAGTTCGTCGAACAGGTTGTTGGCGTTCAACGAAACCACCAACCGCTCGATCGGGCGCAGCTGCAGGAAGGCGTTGACGGTAGTGTAGGCGGGCATGATCAGGCCGTTGCCGTCCTGACTGTAGCTCTCGGTGGTTCCGACGATGCTCGCGCCGACCGTGAACAGGTCGGTGTCATACTGCGGCAGCAGCGCGTAGATCAGATCTGCCTGGTGCCGCGGCGTATTGCCGATCACGGCCGGATCACCCGCGTTGGTGATCTCGGCACTGGTCAAGGTGGCGCTGCCGGTCAGGCTGAACGGTCCGCGACGGACGCCACCCTCGAACTCCGCGCCGATAGCCCTGTAACCCTGGCGGACCAGATCAACACCGGTTTGCCCATTGGCGTCAGACCGTCCTCGCCCGCTGCCACCCCTACGGCGACTGGATCGACTGGCTGGGCCCGATCGCGACCTGAGCGGACGCGGGAGGGTGTGAGTCGCTCACTGCCCGGTCCTGTCCCGAGACCGCCCGTGACCACCCACCGGATGAATGAAGCCGGACTGGGCGATGATCCTCACAGCCATCCGCCCCGTCGCCGCTGGATTGTCGCGGGAACTGAGGCGGACGCCCTCAGGCTTGCAGCTCCGGAGGCCGCGCCCGAGACAGCCGGCACAATTGATCAACTGTTGATCGGCAGACAGGAAGAGGCGTTCGCCCGCGCCGGGTTCGACACCTCGCCCGACCATCACGCTGGCGAAGGCGTCCAGGACCCGGGCGCTTCAGCGGCCGCGCAGCCCGAGCGCGGCGGCGACCGCTGACCACGGCAGATACTTGAAGTTCTGGGTCTCGTCGGGCAGCACGTTACGCCCGTCCTGAACCACGACCGCCCCCGCCTCGAAGCCCGGCCCGAGGTTGGCGCTCGATACGTCGAGGCCATCGGTCTCCGACGCACCGTCAATGCCGAGCTCGGCGTTGGCCACGACGGCGAAGGACCCGAGGTAGCGATTGTCGCCGATCCGCTCGAACACGGCATAGCTGTCGTTGCCCTGACTGGACACCACCAGATAGCCCTCGCCGCCGCCCAAATCGTAGAGGGCGATGCCTTCGACATCGTCCTTCAGCGCAGGATTCCCGGCGACCATGGCCACGGGCGTGCGCGCCTCGCCGGCGTCCGGCTCGGCGCCGAAGCGCCAGACGCCCACGTCCTCCTCGCCCACATAGAGCCAGCCATGGACGTCATCAGCGAGGCACCCCTCAGGCTGGGTCGCGAGGGCGAAGTCGCGCACGCGCTCGGCGCGCACCCGGTCCCCTGTCTCGATCAGGCGCCACTGGCGCATCCGGCCGTCGGAGTCGTTGATGAAGGCGTAGGTCGAGCCGTCTCGTGGCGAGCGGTACAGGCAGAGGCCATAGGGGTCGTCGAGCCCCGTCGGCTGCAGCCCGGCCGCGATGTCGCTCAACTGCCGCGTCGCCGGATCGAGACGGTAGAGACCTAGGCTGCGGTCGGTCCGGTTGCTGGCGGCCACGAGACTGATCTCCTGGCCCGCCAGTCTGAAGCCGGAACGGAGGTCGACGTTGTTGACGCGCCCCACCGCAAGGTATTGCAGCTGGCGGCCGGTCATGTCGTACACCGCTAGGCCGCCCCGCTTGTCGGTGCCGACGACGAGGCTGGCGGCCGGATCGGTCGGGTGGACCCAGATGGCCGGATCATCGGCGGCATCGCCGAAGCTGGGCATGGGCGTGGTCTCGACCATGGCCGGCAGGGCGGCGAAGGGCGACGGCGGCGCAGCCAGGGCGACAGGATCGCCGGCCTCAACCCCGAGGGCCGCCGCTATTGCGGTCATTGTCAGGCCGCGCCAGACATCGGCGGCGTCGTCCTGAACCAGAAGTCGCCCGTCGACGACGGCAAGGGAGCCCGTCTCCTCGATGGCAGCCCCCTGCCCGGCAAGGAATACCCGACCGACGAAGGCATGGTCGTGGCGACGGTCGTAGACGGTCAGCGCGCCGACCGAGGAGTCCGAGGCGATCAGCCACGGACCGTGCAGGGCCACGCCCTTGGTCTCGCCGTTCAGCTGACCGAGGCGCGGCGCGTCAATGACTTCAGGGGCAGCATCGGCTTCGGCATCGGCATTGAAGCGCCAGACGCCCACCGCCTCCTCGGCCACGTAGAGGTCCCCCGTGGCGCTGTCGGCGACGCACTGGGTGGCCGTGGTCGGAACATGCAGCCGGCGCACCGGCGCGACCGTCAGCCCCCCGCGCCCCCGTCCCACCAGGAACTGGGCGATCTCGCCGCCATCCCCCACCACAAAGGCGTAGGGCAGACCATCACGCGCCCCCGCGATCAGACAAACGCCCTCGCCGGCGAAACTCAGCGGGCGACGCGCCTCGGCACCGCCCGAGGCCACGACCAGGGCATTGGCGGCTGTGTCGAGCCGGGCGATGACCTCGACCACCGCACCGGCAACGCGGGCAACAATGCGAGCCGCCGGCGGCTCCTCGACGGCCATTGTCGGCAGCGCTGCCGCCACCGCCTCCTGGGCCTGGAGCGCGCCTGCTGCGGCCCAGGCCGCCGTCGCCATCAGAATCGCACGCATCACCGGTTCCCTTGCCCCGCGGACGTCCTGGCCGTCATCATTGACGGTTACACGACGACTCAGCGCCTGTCCTGCCAGCGCGCGAGAAGTTCCAGCCGCGCGCCGAGCGGATCCTCAAGCAGCTGCGGCCCGTCGTTGCTGAACTGCAGCGTCGTCAGCGCGTCGCCGGCCTGTGGCCACACGGGGCGATCGGCACCGTTCGGATCCCCCGTGCGCCCGAATCCGGCCCAGTAACCGCTGATCAGGTCGGCCGCCCGCTCATCCATGTCGTCCGTCGGCCACGGCGAGGCGTGGAGCGTGTGGAAGACATACTGCCGGTCCCACGCATGGCCGGCTCCGCCCGGTTCCCGGGGAGCCGCCGCTGAAACGACGTCAAAGCGGTAAAGCCAGGCTGGGGCCCCGCTCCGGCCATGTAGCCGGGCGATCTGACGCGCCGGCTCCAAAAAGATCAGGTCCGAGATCACATGGACGCGATATGCGTCGGTACCGCCGTAGGCCGCGATCAGCGCCGCACGCTCCGCCTGCGGGATGGCGTCATCCAGGGTCCCCTCCTGCGGATTGTCGGCCGTGACCCAGAAGAACTCGGCCGAGTTCGCGCCGACGATCAGAGGAACCTTCGCCTGCCGGCCGGCCGCAAAGGCGTCCATCACCGGCTCCGGCACGACCTGGCCGTCGACGATGTTGAGCACCCCCTGGCGGAAGCTGGGCCAGGGCTGCAGGAAGGCCTCGGCCGGCAAGGCCCGCAGGGCGTCGGCGCTCGCCGCGCCGAGGCCGCGCTCGGCCATCCAGGCCACCGCCGCGTCCTGCACCGAGGGCTCGCCCCGGGGGCCGGCGCGGTCGAGCCGGCGCGTCGGCAGACGTGGCGGACCGGACTGCACCACGGCCCTGTGGAACAGTCCCTGCGCCGCCGGTGCCGTCATCAGCTGCAGCACTGCCATCCCGCCGGCGGACTCGCCGAAGATCGTCACCTGCGCCGGGTCACCGCCGAAGGCAGCGACGTTGCGGCGCACCCATTCGAGGGCTGCGATCATGTCCATGACGCCGTAGTTGCCTGCAGGCTCGTCGGCCGGACGATCCTGCGCCAGGGCCGGATGGTCGAAGAAGCCGAGACGGCCGAGACGGTAGTTTATCGTCACCACCACCAGACCCTGCCGCGCCAGGGCGGTCCCGTCGTACAGATCCGCCGTGGCTGATCCGTTGACGTAGCCGCCGCCATGGATCCAGACCATCACCGGCGTGTCGCCGGTCGCCCCCGCCGGCGCGAAGACATTGAGCTGCAGGCAGTCCTCGCTCATGGGCAAAGGCCCGACGCCGTTGTCCCCATTGGCCGGCGGCTGGATGCAGATCGGTCCGCGACGGGTCGCGTCGCGTACGCCGGACCAGACCCGAGCCGGCTGCGGCGGCCGCCAGCGCAGCGCTCCGACGGGCGGCGCGGCGTAAGGGACGTTCAGATAGCGGGCGATACCGTGGCCGGCCGATCCGGCCAGCCGCCCCTCAGCGACCTCCACTTCGACGGGATGAGCCTCCGCAGTCGGTGGCGTTCCGGAGAGACTCGACAGGATCATCAGAGCGGCGAGACCAGGGATCATCATGCTCGACCCTAGCGCCAACGCTCCGAGACGCCAGTGAGCAAGTGTTCCAGACAGGCGCAAGACGTGACGACCCAGGGCTTCCCGGCGGCGCATCGGCCGTGCATCTGCCTGGAAGTACGCCACGAACCGGCGGCGACACTCCGTGTGAGTTGCCAGCCGGGTGTCGAGGGTCGGAGGCGGCGATCTCCATCCCCGTCCAGAGGGAACCCCGGGCATGAGTGCGGAACTGGTCGGTCGGCGAATCCTGCTTTCTCAAGGATAAGTCGCGCGTCGCCATGCTGATCGAATCCATCGTCGAAGACCTTGACGGTGCGACAGTCGGCCCTCTCGCGAGCGTCGAGGAAGCTCTCGCCCTTCTGGCGACTTCCCCTGCGGTGGAAGCTGCCCTGCTCGCCGTCAATCTGGCTGGCCGGCAGGTGTTCCCGGCGGCTGAAGCGTTGACCGCCAGCGGTGTGCCCGTCGTCTTTTCGACCGGCTATGGCGAGCGGGGCCGGCCCCGGACATGGCGCGGCAGGCCCAACGCGCGGAAACCCTTCACCGAGGCGAGCCTTCGCGACGCCCCGCGCCAGGTGCCGGCTCTGCCCGAAGGCTAGGCCGGCCAGCGACGGCGCAGATCTCGGAGGATTTCCCGCGCCGCGTTATGTCCCGGCGCGCCCGTGACTCCGCCGCCCGGATGGGCCCCGGAGCCGCACAGATAGAGCCCCTTCGCGGGCAGGCGATAGTCAGCGTGGCCCGGGACCGGCCGGGCGCTGAACAGCTGGTCGAGCGTCAGCCGGCCGTGGAAGATGTCTCCGCCGACCAGGCCGAAGCGCTGCTCGAGGTCCATCGGTGTCAGGGTCATCCGGCCCAGCACCGAGGCCGCGAAGCCGGGGGCCAGCGCGTCGACCGTCGCGATCATCAGGTCGGCCACCGTCTCGCGCGCCGTTTCCCACGAGCGCCCGTCCGGCAGGGTCGGCGCCACATGCTGGCAGAACAGGCTGGCCACATGGGCCCCGGCCGGGGTGAGGCTGTCATCCAGCGTCGAGGGGATCAGCATCTCGACTATGGGCTGCGACGACCAGCCGTTCAGCCGCGCCTCTGCATGGGCGCGATCCATGTAGGCCAGGCTCGGGGCGATGATGATCCCCGCGGTGAGGTGGTCGCCGGGCTCGGGCGCACAGCTGAAGCGCGGTAGCTCCGACAGGGCCACGTTCATCCTCAGGGTGCCGGAGCCGGACGCGTACCGCCCCATGCGCTCGCGGAAGTCTTCCGGGAGCACCGCCGGGTCGATCAGCCGCTCGACCAGCAGCCTCGGGTGCAGGCCGGAGACCACCACCGGTGCCGAAAGCCGCTCCCCGTCCGCCGTCACCGCGCCGGTGACGCCGCCGCGACCGGTGACGACCTCGACGACCTCGGCCCCGGTGCGGATCTCCACACCCGCCTCGACGCAGGCGCGGGCCATGGCCTGGGTGATGGCCCCCATCCCGCCCAGCGCATGGCCCCAGGCACCGCGCTTGCCGTTCACCTCGCCGAACACATGGTGCAGCAGCACATAGGCCGAGCCGGGCGTGTAGGGGCTGGCGAAGTTGCCGACGACACTGTCGAACCCGAACAGGGCCTTGACCGGATCGCTCTCGAACCAGCCGTCCAGCCAGTCGCCGGCCGATTTTGTGAACAGGTCCAGCAGGTCGCGCCGGCCCTGCATCGGCAGGTCGCCCACCCGCCGCGCCAGGCTGGCCGAGCGCAGCAGCTCGGGCAGGGCCTCGGCCCAGCCGCCCTCGACGAGATTGGGCGGCGTGGCCAGCACCATGGCCCGGAGAATGTCCGCCACCACCTCCAGCCGCCGCTCGTACCCGGGCAACCGACCGGCGTCGCGGGTAGAGAAGCGCGCCACCCCGGCCGCCGTCAGCCCTGGCCCGGCGAACAACCGATCCGTGGGCGACAGGGGCAGGAAGTTCGACATCCGCCGCTCGACCACGGTCAGGCCGTGGCGCGCCAGATTCATCTCGGCGATCACCTTCGGGTTCAGCAGGCTGACGGTGTAGCTGGCGGTGGAATTGCGGAAGCCGGGATGGAAGGTCTCGGTCACCGCCGCGCCGCCAACGACGTCGCGCCGCTCCAGCACCACCACACGCAGGCCGGCGCGGGCCAGGTAGAAGGCGCAGACCAGCCCGTTGTGACCGCCGCCAAGGACGATCACGTCCCGGGCGGGAGTGTTCGGGACGGCTGGCGACATTGGTCGGGAAATCGGCATGAAGGCGCGGGTCCTCAGGATCGTGGGAGGACAGCATCGCTGTCCCCTCGCGCATAAGGAAGCCCTGGATACAACAAGGGTGGCGCGCGCCTTCGCCATCACGGGTGACGCCTGGACCCAGCTGATCCTGCGTGAGGCCTTCTATGGTGCCCGCCGTTTCTCGACCTGGCGCGAGCGGCTGGGTATTCCCCGCAGCGTCCTGACCGACCGGCTGGCGCGGTTGGTCAGCGCGGGCCTGTTCGAGCAGCGCCTGGGGCGCAGGGGCGAACGCCGCGAGTATCGCCTGACCGGCATGGGACTGGACATGTTCGGGGTGGCGGTGATGCAGGGCCAGTGGGAACGTCGCTGGGCCCGTTCGTCCCTGCAGGATCGCTATGCTCTCACCTTCTTCGACCGCGACAGCGGCGAGCGTCTCACCCCGGCGGTCTTCGACCACGCCTTCGGTCATCGGGTCGACGCGCGGCGGGTGCGCTGGGTGGCGCATGCGGGGTTGGTCGCCGTGCCCCCGCCGACCTCGCGCCGCCGCCGCGCCGTACCGATCGAGACCGACCGGCCGATCATCGACCGCTCGACCGACATCATGGGGGACTACTGGAGTTGGGCCGTGCTGTCGGCGGCCTTCTTCCGCCCGCGCCGCTTCCACGCCATCCATACGGCGCTGGGGGTGGCGACCAACATCCTCGCCGACCGGCTGCAGCGGCTGGTGCTGCAGGGTCTGCTGCGCAAACATCGCTACCAGACCTCACCGGCCCGCCATGAGTACCGACTGACCGAAGCCGGACGGGAGCTGTTTCCGATCACCATCGCCATGCACGGCTGGGCCGTCCGCTGGCTGTGCCCCGAGGGGCCGCCGCTGGACCTCGTCGACACCGTGAGCGGGCGGGTCATCGAGGGCATGGTCTGCGACCTGCGGAGCGGCCGCCCGCTCGATCCCCGCCGGGTCCGCTGGGAGGTGGAGGCGGTGCCGGTCGGTTCGGCCACTTTCCTCCCGCCGCCTGCGCCATAGCGCCGCCTTCCCGGAGGCCCCATGGCCGCGCCGTGGCTTGTGTAAGCGTACCGTTCTGGCGCAACCTGACAACGGGCAACCCTCGAGGCTGGACATGGCTGATGATATCGGCGTCCGCCGCCGGATCGAGACCGGCGAGCTGAACGCGCTGAACGCGCTGAACCCCTATCTGCAGGGGCTGTACGAGCCGGTAGCGCGCGAGACCACGGCGCTGGAGCTGCCGGTCATCGGGAAGATCCCGAGCGATCTGCACGGGGCGTTCTTGCGCAACGGTCCGAACCCGGCCGTGGCCCCGGCCGGGATGCACCACTGGTTCGACGGCGACGGCATGGTCCACGCCGTCTACTTCGAGAACGGCCGGGCCGAGTATCGCAACCGCTGGATCCGCACCGCCGACTATGTCGCCGAGCGCGCCGGGCAGGGCATCGGGGCCGGCGGTGTCATGTTGCCCTCGGCCCGCGCCCGCCCCGACAACCGACGCGGCGAGCTGGTCTACAAGGACACGGCCAACACCGACCTGGTGTTCCACAACGGCTCGCTGATGGCCCTCTGGTACATCGCCGGCAAGCCGGTGCGGGTCGACGCCCGCACGCTGGAGACCCTCGGCGGGGAGAGCTTCGGCGGGGCCCTGCCCCGCCACGTCTCGGCCCACGGCAAGGTCGATCCGCGCACCGGCGAATTCTGCTTCTTCGACTATTCGCTCTACGAGCCGTGGATGACCTTCGGCGTCGTCAGCGCCGACAACCGGCTTACCAACTTCCAGAAGGTCGAGCTGCCCGGGCCGCGCCTGCCGCACGACATGGGGCTGACCGGGAACTACATCATCCTGCACGACCTGCCGGTGGTGTTCACGGACTCCGGCCTGCGCAACAGCCGGTGGCAGATCCGGATTGCCGACCAGCCGGCCCGATTTGGCGTCGTGCCGCGCAACGGGCGGGGCGACCAGGTGCGCTGGTTCGAGACCGACAGCTGCTATATCTACCACGTCATCAACGCTTGGGAGGACGGCGACGAGGTGGTCATGACCGCCTGCATGATGACGCCCAACGGCTATCCGCCGAACCCGGGCTACGGTCCCTATGCGGCGATGGTCAATGTGCTGGCGCTCCATGCCGTGCCGGTCGAGTGGCGCATGAACCTGCGCACCGGCGCGGTGACGAAGCGGCAGCTGGACGATCGCATCGGCGAGTTTCCGGTGGTCAATCTCGACATGACGGGTGTCAAGACGCGCTGGAGCTATCACGTCTCCATGGCTCCGGAGGAGCTGCAGCGCTTCGATGGCCTGTACAAGTATGACCTGGGGACGGGCCAGGCCCAGACCTGGCGCTTCTCGCCCGGCGTCGGCGGCTCGGAGCCGGCCTTCGCCCCGCGCATCGGCGCAACCTCGGAGGACGACGGCTATGTCATCGTCTTCACCACCGATCCGGAGGGCAAGTCCGAGGTGCAGGTCCTCGCCGCCCGGGACTTCGAGGCCGGGCCGATCGCCCGCATTCTCCTGCCCGTCCGCGTGCCCGCCGGCTTCCACGGCACCTGGGCTCCCGGCGACCTGATGGCCGCAGAGCGCTGAGCGGATGAGCGCCTACATCCGTGACGCGGTGCGCACGGTGCGGGGCAAGGCGCGGCCGGACGGCGGCCTCGCTGCGCTGAGGCCCCACGAGCTGATCGGGACCCTGGTCGAGGCCCTCGATCAACGGACCGACGGCGCGGCCCACCGGGCCGGCGGCCTGATCCTCGGCACCGTCGGCCAGGTGGGTGCCCAGGGGGCCAATGTCGCGCTGGTGTCCAAGTTGCATGCCGGACTGCCCGAAGACGGCTTCGCATTCAGCCTCAACAACTGCTGCGCCTCGGGGCTGACAGCCGTCGGCCAGGCCAGCCGGATGGTGCAGACGGGCGGCCCGGACATCCTCGCCGGCGGGGTCGAGATGATGTCGCGCGTGCGCTTCATGGCTGACAGGGCCGACTACTACGCGGACGCCAGCTTCCCGCCGCGCACCCGCTACATTCCCGTGGCGCTGGCCGCCGACCGGCTGGCCGAGGACCTGGGCGTCACCCGCGTCGAGCTGGACGCCGCCGCCCTGACCTCGCAACAGCGGACCGCCGCCGCCGAGGGTACGCCGCTGGTTGCCTCGCGCATCCCCGTCAATGGCCTCGACCGGGAGGAGCCCGCCCGCGCCTCCACCTCGGCCGAGAGCCTCGCCGCCCTTGAGCCGGCCTTCGCCGCCCTGTCCGACCCTTACGCGGAGGCGCTGGAGGGGCGACGCATCGATCACCGCCACACGGTCGGCCACGCCCCGCCGATGTGTGACGGCGCTGCCCTGGCCCTGGTCAGCGCCTCGCCCGACGGTGCCCGCGCCCGGATCGTGGCCTGGGCCGAGGCCGGCGGCGACCCGGCCCAGTCCCTCACCGCCGGCTTCACCGCCATGGACCGGGCACTGGCCGGGGCCGGCCTCGACCTCCGCGACATGGACCGTATCGAGTTCATGGAGGCCTTCGCGGTCACCGTCGTGAAGTTCCTGCGCGATCGCGAGGTGGACCCGGACCGGGTCAATGTCGGCGGCGGCCATCTGGCCAAGGGTCATCCCATGGGAGCGACCGGAGCAATCCTGCTGTCGACGCTGCTGGACGCGCTGGATGCCTGCGAGGGCCGCTATGGCCTCGTGGTCGCGACCGGTGCCCAGGGCGTCGGCTCGGCCATGATCCTCGAGCGGCCTCGCTCTGCCGTCAGACCCCGACGACGAGGCTGACGGTGGTGGTGGTCGAGCCGCCGATGTTCAGGGTCTGGACGTTGCGTGCGCCCTCGACCTGCATGTCGCCCGCCCGCCCGCTCACCTGACGTGCCGCGTCCAGCGCCATGCGCACGCCGGTGGCACCGACCGGATGGCCGCAGCCGATGAGGCCGCCGGAGGGATTGATCGGCAGCCGCCCGCCCTTCTCGATGTCGCCGGCCTCGATCGCCTTCCAGCTCTCGCCCGGCGCAGTCAGGCCGAGATGGTCGATGGCCATGTACTCGGTCATGGCGAAGCAGTCGTGGGTCTCGACCACATCGATCTGGTCCAGCGTCAGCCCGGCCCGGGCATGGGCGTCCACGATGGCCCGCCGCACCTGCGGGAAGACATAGGGGTCGCTTTCGCTGGCCTCGACCTTGCGGCGATAGCTGATCGGGGCAGAACGATGCCCCCAGCCCTTGATGCGCGGCAGGCTCTCCAGCGCCATGCCCCGCCGGCGCGCCCATTCGGCAGCGCGTTCCGGAGACGCCAGCACCACCATGGCGGCCCCGTCCGTGACCTGGCCGCAGTCGGACTTGCGCGTCCGCCCCTCGATCAGAGGATTGGCCTCGTCGTCATCAGAGAAGCTCAGCTTGCTGAAGCTCCAGCCCCGGGTCTGGGCCTTCGGATTGGCCTTCGCGTTGTGGAAGTTGATCTCGGAGATGCGCCGCAGGTGGCGCTCATCGAGGCCGTAACGACGGTCATACTCATCGGTCAGGTCGGAGAAGGCACGCGGCCAGAGATACGTGGCGTCACCGAACTCGTGGCCGGTCCAGGCCGCGGCACCAAGGTGCCCGGCGGCGGTCTGGCCCGGCACATTGCGCATCAGCTCCAGGCCAAGCACCGCGGCCGTGCCATAGCGGCCGGCCTCGATGTCCGCGGCCGCCGCCAGCAGGGCGACGCTGCCGGAGGCGCAGGCCGCCTCGTGGCGCGAGGTCGGCAGGCCGTCCAGCTTCGGCTCGGCCATCGCGAAGAACCCGCCCAGCAGCCCCTGACCAGCGAACAGGTCGCCGACAAAGTTGCCCACATGGCCGACGTCGATCTCCTCCGGCTCCATCTGCGCGTCGGCCAGCCCCTCGCGCAGGGCCTCGGCGAAACCATCGGCGATCTCCACGCCCTCACGGGCCCAGTTGCGGGCGAAATCCGACTGCCAGCCGCCGAGGATGTAGGTCACGCCGCCGCCTCCGTCGTTCCGGTCCGGACGAGGTCTTGCCACGCAAGTTGCACGGCCGGATAAGGCGGACAAGGGCCCGCTGGCCAACCCGGGCGGGACGCCGATGGTCCGCCGCCCCCGCCGAGGACGTTGTCATGGCCGAACCGCCTCCGCTGCAGGCCCTGATCGGGTCCCTCATTTTCTACGGCCGCTTCGCTCCGTCCTTCACGCGGATCGGCTACCTCGCTCGCGGCCTGCCCTTGCGGCCAGTGAAGACCCGGGCGGACGGACAGGTCTGGCTGGTGTCCGGGGCCACCGGCGGCCTCGGCCTTGCCACGGCCCGGCGCGCGGCCCGGCGCGGTGCCACGGTGCTGGCGGTTGGCCGCAACCGCGGCGCGCTGGACAGGCTTGCGGCCACGGTGCCGACGGGGGCGATCGTGCCGGTCGTGTGCGACCTGTCCGACATGCGGGCGGTAGCCGCCCTGCCCGCCGCCCCGGAGCTGGCAGCACGCACCGTCGATGTGCTGGTCAACAATATCGGCGTGCTGATCCGCGACTTCAGCCGCACGCCGGATGGGCTGGAGACGTCCTACGCCACCAACCTGCTGGGCCGCCACATCCTGACCGGCGGGCTGGTCGCGGCTGGCAGGCTGGCGCGCGGCGCGGTGATCCTCAACGTCGTCTCCGGCGGCCTCTACAGCGTGCCGCTCAACACCCGCATGCTCAACATCCCGGAGGCCCTCTACAACGGCTTCGCCGCCTACGCCTCGCACAAGCGGGCTCAGCTGGCGCTGACAGATCACTGGCGCGGCGAATTCGCGGACCTCGGCGTCCGCACCTATGCCGTTCACCCCGGCTGGGCTGACACGCCCGGGGTGCGGACCAGCCTGCCTGTGTTCCGGCGCCTCCTTGGGCCGATCCTGCGGGACGCCCTCCAGGGTGCCGACACCATCGACTGGCTGGCGGCGGCGCGGCCACCCGAAGCAATCGACCAGGTCTGGTTCGACCGCCGGCCGCGCCCGGCGCACGCCTTCGCCCATACCCGCAAGCCGGCCGCCACGACGGCGCAGCTGCTCGACGTCCTGGCCGCCGACGTCGCCCGTCTGGGCCTCGCAGACAAGTCGCCCGGCTCGCCGCGCCGGAACGCGGCGGCGCGTCAGAGGCACCCTTGAGCGCATCCGGGCAGGCTGGCCTCCCGGCACGGGCGAAGGCAACATGACGGGCGGCCGGGGAGTTTCGTGAAGTCCGGTTTCCGAGGAGCACGACATGTCCGAGCACGACATCTATCCGGTCTTCCCCGAGGCGGCGGCCCGGGCCCACATGACCCGCGAGGGGTATCAGGCCGCGTGGGACGCCGTGCGCCGTGATCCGGAAGCTTTCTGGGCCGGCAAGGCGCGGCGGCTGAACTGGATGTCCTTCCCCACGAGGATCAAGGACGTCAGCTTCCACGAGGCCGACTTCCGCATCCGCTGGTTCGAGGACGGGGTGCTGAACGTCGCCCACAACTGCGTCGACCGGCATCTCCCTGAACGGGCAGACCAGACCGCCATCATCTGGGAGGGGGACGACCCGGCCGACAGCCGGCGGATCACCTATGCCGCGCTTCACGCCGAGGTGTGCCGCATGGCCAATGTGCTGAAGGCGGCTGGTGCCGTCCGCGGCAGCCGGGTCACCCTCTATCTGCCGATGATCCCCGAGGCGGCCTACGCCATGCTGGCCTGCGCCCGTATCGGCGCCATCCATTCGGTAGTGTTCGGCGGCTTCTCGCCGGACAGCCTGGCCGGGCGGATCGAGGACTGCGATTCGACCCTCGTGGTCACCGCCGACGAGGGCGTGCGCAGCGGCAAGCGCATCCCGCTCAAGGCCAATGTGGACGCAGCGCTGGCCCGCACCCGCTCGGTGCGCAAGGTGATCGTGGTGCGCCACACCGGGGCCGACGTGCCGATGGAGCCGGGGCGGGACCTCGACTACGGCATCGAGGCGGCGAAGGTCTCCGCCGACTGCCCGTGCGAGCCGATGAACGCGGAGGACCCGCTGTTCATCCTCTACACCTCCGGCTCGACCGGAAAGCCCAAGGGGGTGCTGCACACCACCGGCGGCTATCTGCTGTGGGCGTCGCTGACCCACGAGCTGGTGTTCGACTATCGTCCAGGTGAGGTGTTCTGGTGCACCGCCGACGTGGGCTGGGTCACCGGCCACACCTATGTGGTCTATGGTGCCCTGGCCAACGCCGCCACCACCCTGATGTTCGAGGGCGTGCCCAACTACCCCGACGCCCGTCGCTTCTGGCAGGTGATCGACAAGCACAAGGTCGAGATCTTCTACACCGCCCCCACGGCCCTGCGGGCGCTGATGAAGGAGGGCGACGGGCCGGTGAAGAGCTCCTCCCGCGCCTCCCTGCGGCTGCTGGGCAGCGTCGGCGAGCCGATCAACCCCGAGGCCTGGCGCTGGTACTTCGACGTGGTCGGCGAGGGCCGGCGGCCGATCGTCGACACCTGGTGGCAGACCGAGACCGGCGGGACCCTGATCTCGCCCCTGCCCGGTGCCACCGACATGAAGCCCGGCTCGGCTACCCGCCCCCTGCCCGGCGTGGAGCTGCAGATCGTCGACGCCGAGGGCCGGCCCCAGGACGGCGCCGCCGAGGGCGCGCTGGTGCTGACCGACAGCTGGCCGGGCCAGATGCGCACGGTCTGGGGCGACCACCGGCGCTTCTTCGAGACCTATTTCAGCACCTTCCCGGGCAAGTACTTCACCGGCGACGGCTGCCGCCGCGACGCCGACGGCGACTACTGGATCACCGGCCGCATCGACGACGTCATCAATGTCTCGGGCCACCGAATGGGCACCGCCGAGGTCGAGAGCGCGCTCGTCGCCCACGAGGCCGTGGCCGAGGCCGCGGTGGTCGGCTTCCCGCACGACATCAAGGGCCAGGGCATCTACGCCTATGTCACCCTGAACAGCGACGCGGCCCCCAGCGAGGACCTGCGCACGGCGCTGGTGGCCTTCGTGCGCAAGGAGATCGGTCCTATCGCCGCCCCGGACGTGATCCAGTTCGCCCCCGGCCTGCCCAAGACCCGCTCCGGCAAGATCATGCGCCGCATCCTGCGCAAGATCGCCGGGAACGACCTCTCCAGCCTCGGCGACACCTCCACCCTCGCCGACCCCGCCGTGGTCGACGACCTGGTCCGCGAGCGCGCAGGCGCGGACCGGGGCTGATCGGGGCCTTCAGCCCTTCCACCTCCGCCACCACTCCACGAAGCGCCCCAGCCCCTCGGCCAGGGGCACCTTCGGCGCATAGCCGGTCAGGGCGTGGAGCTTGGAGATGTCGGCGAAGGTGGCGGTGACGTCGCCGGCCTGCATGGGACGCATGATCTTGATCGCCTCGCGGCCAAGATGGCCCTCCAGGGTAGCGATCATCTCCATCAGGCCCACCGGCGAGCTGTCGCCGATGTTGTAGACCTCGTGGCCGCCCTCGGCCGGAGGGTGGTCCAGAACGCCCACGACCCCGTCGACGATGTCGTCGATGAAGGTGAAGTCGCGGGCCATCCTGCCCTCGCCAAAGACCTCGATCGGCTCGCCGCGCATGATCTTCCCGGTGAAGCTGAAGTAGGCCATGTCCGGCCGGCCCCAGGGGCCATAGACCGTAAAGAAGCGCAGGCCCGACTGGGGAAAGCCGTACAGGGTGGCGTAGCTCTGGCTCAGCAGCTCGCCGGCGCGCTTGGTGGCGGCGTAGAGCGACACCGGGCTGACCGTCGGGTCGTCCTCGCGGAAGCCGCCGGTGCCGCCCGTGAGCGCCAGCGGCCGGTCGCCATAGACCGAGCTGGACGAGGCGTAGACCAGGTGCTCGACCCCGCCGTGGCGGCAGGCCTCCAGCACCGACAGGTGGCCGGCGAGGTTGGAGCGCTCGTAGGCGAAGGGGTTCTCCAGCGAGTAGCGGACCCCCGCCTGGGCGGCCAGGTGCACCACCCGGCGCGCCCCACTTTCGGCGACGAGGGCGCGGAAGGCCTGATGGTCGGCGATGTCCATCCGCACCATGCGGAAGCCGGGCCAGCCCTGAAGCCGCGCGGCGCGCGCCTCCTTCAGGGCGGGGTCATAGTAGGCGTTGAACTCGTCGACGCCGATCACCGCCTCGCCGCGGTCCAGCAGACGCTCGGCCACATGCAGGCCGACGAACCCCGCCGCCCCCGTGACGATCACCGGCCTGTCGTCTGCACCGTCCACCGGGATCTCCGCTATGCGTCTTCATCGCCCCATAGCGTGACGCGAGGCGCGGCGACAGGGGCGACGGACGCAATGACGTGGGAAGCTGCGGGCCGCCGACGGCTCAGTAGGCGTTGGTGCGCGCCAGAAGGATCGGAAGGGTCCGGGCGATAATCGCCATGTCGCCGCGGAAGGACCAGCTGGCAGCGTATTCGACGTCAGCCTCGACACGGCGGGCCATGCATTCCAGCTGGTGGACCTCGCCGCGGTGGCCCTGCACCTGGGCCAGACCGGTCAGGCCCGGCCGCACGGCGAAACGGTCGGCATAGCGCGGCAGCAGGGCTCCGTAGTGGGCATCGTGGGCCAGGGCGTGCGGACGCGGGCCGACGAGGGACATGTCGCCCCGGATCACGTTAAGCAGCTGCGGCAGTTCGTCGAGGCTGGTCTCGCGGATGAAGGCACCAACCCGGGTGACGCGCTGGTCGTCCTTCGTGGCGTGGGCGATGACGTCCCCATCCTCGGCCACGCTCATGCTGCGGAACTTGTAGATGGTGAAGACCTTGCCGTTCAGCCCGGTGCGGCGCTGACGGAACAGCACCGGCCCACGGCTCTCCAGCACGATGGCCAGCGCGATCAGGGCGTAGGCCCAGATCAGCGCCACCAGCACCGAGGCGGCCACAACAATGTCGAAGGCCCGCTTCAGGGCGGGGCGCAGCCCGGCGCGACTGAAGGTCGGATGCCAGCCCCGGTCCGAAACGACGTCGGACGACGCTGTCGCGCCGGTCGTTCCATGGAAGCTGTCGAACATCGTTATCCCCACCAGGCCCCGATAACGCGATGGGCTTAAGATAAAGCCCACCCCGTATCGCAGCGCAATATGAAACGGCGATGACCGCGGCCCTTTCATCATCCAGAAGTTGTCATGGTGGCTTATGCGCCACAGTTAAGGGTTGGTTAACCCATCGGTTTCACGATTTGCTCAGCCTGAGGTGCCAGGATGATGTCATGAGCATCGGCCTTTCCCCCTCCGCCCTGTCGCGAGCCCCGCTCGCCACCGGGGCCACGCCCCGTCGCGCCGTTCGCCCCGGGCCACTGCTCGGCTATGGGCTCGCCGCCGCCCTGTCGGCGACAATCTGGGCTGGCGTGTTCGTGGCCGTGGGACGCCTGATCGCCTGATCCCGGACGGGTCAGCCCCGGCCGCGCACCTGACCGAAGCCGAACTGCACGCCCAGCAGCAGGGCCCACATGGCGGCGATCGACGGCACCTGCAGGGCAAAGTCGGTCAGGCCGTGCACCAGCACCACCACATTGGCCGCGACCAGGGCCCGAAGCGCCCAGCTGCCGCGCGACAGGGTCCCGGCGCGCAGGGCCGCGGCCATGATGACAAGGCCGATGAGGGCGAACATCGGTGCCGACCCGATCAGGCCGGCTTCCTGCAGCCACTGCAGATAGACATTGTGCGTCGCGCGGATGCTCCACAGTTCCTCGTAGGTCTCGGCCGACATCAGATAGCTGTTGACGTCGGTGAAGCTGCCCAGCCCCGAGCCCCACAGGGGCGCGTCGAGAAAGGCGCGCCAGTGCACGGCGAAGATCACCGAGCGGACGTCGACGTCCTGATCCAGCGCCGCGACCCGGCGCAGCACCAGATCATTGCCCAGTCCGACGACCACGGCCGCGATCAGGGTGACGCCGGCGGCGATACCGAGCGTGCGCCATGAGCGCCCGGGCTCGGCGAAGGCTTGCCAGACGCCGAGGATCAGCACGCCCGCCAGTGTCGCGAGGGTCCCCATGCGCGACCCGGTCAGGATCAGGGCGAAGACCAGCAGGGCCAGCGGCGCGACGGCGAAGGAGATGCGGCTGACGCGGTCGGGGCCGGCGAGCTCGCGGCTTTCGCGCAGCGCCTGCAGCAGCCAGCCCGTCGCCAGCACCGTCAGGATCCCGAGCATGGTCGCGGCGCTGTTGGACGAGAGCAGTCCGCCGCCGAGGCGGCCCCACGATCCGATCTGGGCCCCGGACAGGAACATGATGACGGCGATCGCCGCCCAGAGGACCCCGCCGAGCAGGATCACCGTGGCGAAGCGCACCCCCCAGGCGCGCTGACTGGCCGTCAGGGCCCCGAACACAAACAGGGCCGCGAGCCCCAGCAACTGCGACATGGCCAGCAGGGTGGCGCTGCGGTTGACGCTGATGGCCGGCGGCAAGCCCGCCCATTCCCAGATCGGATGGGCGGCTCCAGGCGGGCCGGCCCCCAGGGTCACGGCCGCGACGGCCAGCACCAGGCCGAACAGGCCGGCGACCGGCCAGAGGCCTTTCAATTCCGGCAGGGCCTGGCGCAGGCGCGGCACGGTCAGGCCGACGATCAGGATAAGTCCGCACAGCGCCGTGAGGGCCTGGGCCGCCATGGGCTGGTTGGCCCCGAACAGCAGGTGCGCGCCATAGAGAGGGGCCACGGCCGCCGCCAGCAGGGCCGTGCCGCGCCAGCCGATCTGGGCCCGCCGCGACGGCGACGGGCCGAAGCCCGAGGCGTTTGGCGCGCCCTGTGCCCGACGTCGACGGCTCAAGCGGCGTAGTACTTCTTGTAGGACGAGTAATAGTAGCCGGCGTCGCCGTAGCCGTACTTGGCCTGGGCCACCATGTCGACCTGGGTCAGGGCCACGCCGCTGACATGCGCCCCGGCCTGATCAAGGGTCTTCAGCGCGGCGAGGATGGCCTTCTCCGGCGTCTTGCGCCAGCGGGCGAGGAAGACCGTCACATCCGCCTTGGCGCTCAGGATGCGGGTGTCGGACACGGCGAGGGTCGGTGCCGTATCGAGGATGACAAGGTCGAATTTCTTGCGGACGTCCGCAAGGAGATTGTCCATGGCCGCGCTGCCGAACACGTCCTTGGGCGTGAAACCGCCGGAGGCCAGCGGCAGGACCCAGGCCCCCGACGGGGCGTCGTGAATGAGCGCCTGATCGAGCTTCACCGAGCCGTTCAGCACCTCCACGAGACCGACGGTCGGTTCGATCCCGAGCAGACGGTTGACGTTCCGACGGCGCAGGTCGCAGTCGATGATCAGCACCTTCGCTCCGGCCTGGGCCGAGACGCGCGTCAGGCAGACGGCCGTCGTGGTCTTGCCCTCGGCGGGAAGGGCCGAGGTGAGGGCCACCACCTTGGTTGCGCCCCCGAGACGGGAGTAGAGAATGGACGCTCGCAATGACCGCAACGCTTCGGTGAACGCCGACAAGGGCTTGGCGACGACATAATCGACGGGGGTCAGATCCCGATCAACGCCGTCCGCCACCGAGGACATCATCGGGACCGCGCCCAGGGCCGGCAGGCCGATGCGAAGCTCGACCTCTTCGGAGGTCGTCAGGCCGGAGTCCAGCAACTCCGCCAGGACCACGGCAGCGAGGCCTGCACCAATGCCCAGCACGAGACCCAGCATCAGGTTGAGCGGTACGTTCGGTGCGCTCTGACGGGTCGGAACCTTGGCCCGTGACACGATGCGGGCGTCGCTCTCCTGGATTCCTTCCTGGGAGCTGGTCTCCTGGAAGCGGCCCAGGAAGCTCTCATAGAGGGCGCGGACCGACTCCGCATTGCGCTCCAGCTCGTTCAGACGAACGGCGGCGGCGTTGTTGGCCGCCAGGGTGCCGCGGGCGGCACCCAGGCTACCGGCCATGGAACCGGTGCGCTCGCGCGCCACCTGGGCCTGGGCCTCGAGGTTGGAGATGATGCGCTGGATCTCGGCCTGGATCTGGGCGTCGATATCGACCAGCTGGCGCTGCGCCCGCACCATATCGGGGTGGTTCGGACCATAACGGCCCGACAGGTCGGCGACCTCGCGGCTGACGGTGGCGCGCTGCTCGCGCAGCCGCTGCACCACGATCGAGCCGAGCGCCTCCCCGACGTCGTCGCCGGTCGAGCCGCGCGCGAGCTGGGCCCGCGCGGTGCGCAGACGGGCCTCGGCCTCGGCCTGCTGGGCCCGCACGGTCGCCAGCTGCTGGTTGTAGGTCGAGATCTCCTGCTCGGTCAGGGTCGAGCCCGAGGCGCTGAGCAGATTGTTGGTGGCGCGGTACTGCGCCACGGCGGCTTCCGCGCCCTGGACTTCAACGCGAAGCTCCGCAAGGCGGGAGTTCAACCAGGTGTTGGCCTGGCGGGTGGCGTCGAACTTGGCCTCCAGCTGCTCCAGCATGTAGCGGTCGGCGAAGGTGTTGGCGATGCGCGCCGCCTTGGCCGGGTCCTCGGACGTGAAGCTGACGTTCATGACATAGGTCAGGCCGGCCCGGCGGATCGACAGCCGGTCCAGGACGACGTCGACGACCCGTTCCTTCTCGAGCGCAGCCGCCTCGGCGGACAGTTGCTCGCGGGCGGCATCCGGCGCAGCGGCGCCGAGGAACACCGAGACCCCGTCGATCACCGACTCGATCGGACCGGGCGGCGCTAGGCGGCTGTTGAATTCAGGGTCCTGCGTCAGATTGAGTGTGTCGACGACCCGCTCGGCCAGCTGGCGTGAGCGCAGCACCTCCACCTCGGTGTCGACGGTGGAGGAATCCGCCGGCAGGCCGGACAGCACAGCCTGGGTGTCGACCACCTGCTGCTGCTGACGGTCGATGATCAGATTGGCCGTCGCCGTGAACATCGGCGTGGCGCGCAGCGTAATGATGGCCGTGACGACCAGCGCCAGCAGGACAGAGGCAAAAAACAGGGGCATCCGCCGACGGAAGACCGCCTGGATACGCCTCAGATCGAGCTGGGTCTGCCCGACGTCTCCGGACCCCGTCTGCGCTTCCGTGTCTGCCCCGGTAAGCTGCGGGCCCGATTGTCTATTCAACACGTCCTGGTTACGCCGCGGCGCCTTCTGATCAGAATTGGGTCACGAGCGAGACGATCAGACGGTTGACCGTGAAGTCAGGCCCGCCCCGCACGCCCGACGACTCCTGCTCGAACCGGCTGGCGGCAAGATTGACGCCGAAGTTGCGGTTGACCAGCCAGGTGCCCGAGATGCCGGCGTCCAGACGGGTGTCCTCGCGGTCGATGCCCTCATACGCGTCGACCGAGCGGTTGGCGGACGCGGTCAAGATCAGGTTGCGCAGCAGCTCGTGGTCCACGCGCACACCGATGCTCGAGGACAGATAGCCGTTTGAGCCCGCGATGCCCGCGTCCTCGATGGTCCGGCTGCCGGTGGCGGTGAAGGTGGTCAGCTCGGTCGGGAACCATTCGACCTGGGCGCGCGCACCGAAGCCGGAGATGTCCTTGAAGCGGGCATCGTCGTACGCTTGGGAAATGTAACCGGCGGCGAGTTCGCCCCGGGCCACGGCACCCAGCTCGAAGTTGACGCCGGCCAGGGCCTCGTAGCCCGAGGAGTCACGCGCCGCGAACACCGGCGTCGAGGCGACGTCATAGTCGCGGTCGTTGCCGGTAACCTGGACGAACAGGGCCGTCGCCGGGCTCAGGGCCACGTCGACCCGGCCCGTCAGGCTGCGGATCTCGCGATCCCGATCATCCTGGTCGATGACCGTGTTGGTCACGCTGCGGACGTCGCTGTAGTCGAAGGTGCGCACGTCGCCGCGCCCGGACAGGCGCACCCGGCCCAGGGTGCGGCCGGCGGCGAGGAACGCCTGGGTGATGTCATACTGCACCGGCTCGGCCGCAAAGCCCGGCGTGTTCGACGAGGTTCGCGGCTCGATCAGGCTGGCGTAATCCGCCCCGAAGTTGATGGCAGCCCCGCGCACAACGTCGAGGCGAGCGCTGGCCCCGGCGCTCCAGGTTTCGGAGTCCTCGGTGTCGAAGTCCTGATAGCGGTCGATGCTGGCGCGCGCGAAGGCGGCAAGGGCGTGACGCGACCAGGTCGATTCCAGCGACACGTCGGGGCGGACACGGAAGATCACGTCATTGTCCTCACCGGTGGCGACGGCGAAGACGTTATCATTTCCCTCTGCCGACCACTCGATCTTCGGATAGACCATGAAGGTCCCGGCGCGGGTGCCGAGCGCCTCATATTCCGGCCGCGAGCGCTCGCGGACCGCCACTGAGCGATCGCGGGCGAACAGATCCGCGCTCTGGTCCTGCGCCGAGCGCAGGCTGCCCGTGGCCGACTGCGCAAAGACGGGACCGGCGACCACCGCCGTCAGGGCGCCCAGAACCACGCCACTTTTCAACGCGACCCGCATAATGCGCCCGCTCCAGAAAGGAAACCGAATTCGAGAAACTCAACGGCCGGGCAGAGCCCGGCCGCATCATCAGGTGGTGGGACGGTAGTCCGAGCCGCCGCCGCCGCCGCCGCCAGCCGAACCGCCGCCGCCGAGCGGCGCGCCACCGGTCGGAGCGCCGCCAGCGCCGCCACCCCCGCCAGCCGCCGGACCGCTGCCCGAGTTGGTGATCGCCGCGCCGGTCGAGATGATGGCCACCGAGATCGCCGGGGTAATGGCACCCGACGCGGCCAAGTTGTATAGGGCCGCGGCGAGCGCGGCGCTGGCAGTGGCCGGAGTCGCTCCGCTGTTCGCAATGACCGCCTGAATCGCGGCTTCTACCGCTTCGGCGGCTTCATCCGGGCTGAGACCGGCGGCAGACGCCTCGCTGTCCGCCGTCTGCGCCGCGGCGGCGATGGCGTTGGCCAGCTCCTGGACCGGGTCTTGGGCGACGGCGAGCGACGGGACGGCGACGACGCCGGCTACGGCCGCCACGGCGGCGAGGCTCGCCGACACGGCCAAGGCGGAAAGTGACTTGCGCATGAACCCCTCCAGAGATTTCCACCGGGGATATACTTTGTGCGCCCGCGAAGGGGAAGCCCGCTGGCAGCATTTCTTAAAGAAGGGTGCGCGAGAGCGCCCCTGCGGCAACACCCGCCGCCGGATCAGCCCGCTTGCGCGCGGCGCGCCTCCAGCTGGCCGAGCCGGATCGCGGCGGTCGCCGCCAGTCGGCCCGAAGGATCGCTGACCATGCCGGCGAGGGCCTGGGCCGGGCCGGGCCGATAGGTTGCAAGGACCTTCAACTCGTCGAGGGCGGAGGCCCGCAGCTGCGGCGGCAGTTCGCCCCAGTGCTCCAGCAGGAAAGCCAATCTCCACTCCGTGATATCGGGCCCATAGGGCGCCACCGCATAGGAGCGTTCCAGCGCCGCGACCGTCGCCGGGCCGAGCTGCCCCTCCCGGCGGTAAGCGAGCAACGCCTGGCGCGCCCAGACGTGTGAGGTGAGCGGCGCCTCGGCCAGCGCTGCCCGCGTCGAGGCCTCCGCCGCTTCCAGATCACCGGCGGCCAACGCCGTCTCGGCCCGGGCCTCGTGCACCGCCAGCAGGTTCGACGCCGGCCCGAGATCGAGGTCAGGCCGCGCCAGGGCCAGGGCGAAGCCGACCCCGGCCGCGACGGTCAGGACGCCCAGCGCACCGGCTGCCGCCAGCGGGGCGAACGCCCTGACGCGCGCCAGCATCTGACGTGATGACGCGCGGCGGGGCGTCCCGACGGCCCCCGTCTCCTGAGATGTCCCGCCCCCACGCGCCATGCCGACTCCTCGCCTTCCCGTCCGTTCCCCGTTGCACGGGGGCGCGGGACGGCCAATGTTGCGGCGATGTTTGGCCGCCTTTTCAAGTCTTCCGCAAGCCGTCCGGCCGAAGTTCCGTCCGACCGGGTGGTCTGGGCCATCGGCGATGTGCACGGCCGCGCCGATCTTCTCGCGCCCCTGCTGGAGGTCGTCGAAGCCGACGCCCGGGGCCTGCCGACCCATCTGGTCATGCTGGGCGACTATGTCGACCGCGGCCGCGACAGCCGCGGCGCGCTGCAGCTGCTGTGCGAGATCGAGGCGCGCGGGCGGGTCCAGCTGACCGCCCTGCGCGGCAATCACGAGGACCGCATGCTGGCCTTTCTGACCGAACCGCAGATCGGCCCGTCCTGGTGCGACTATGGCGGGCGCGACGCCCTGGCCTCGTACCAGGTCGCCTCGCCGGCCGGGCGTGGCGACGCCGAGGGCTGGACGCAGACGGCCCGCGCCCTCGGCGACGCCCTGCCGGAGGCGCACCGTCGTCTGCTGGGCGGGCTCAGCAGTTCGGTCGAACATGGCGACTACTTCTTCGCCCACGCGGGCGCGCGCCCCGGGATCGCGCTCGAGGCCCAGGATCCCGAGGACCTGATGTGGATCCGCGAGCCCTTCCTGAGCGACCGCAGGCCGTTCGAGAAGATGGTGGTGCACGGTCACACCCCGGTCGACCAGCCGCACATCGACGCCCGCCGCATCAACCTCGACACCGGGGCCTACGCCACCGGGGTGCTGACGGCCCTGCGGCTGGAGCGGGACACGCGGCGCTTCGTCCAGGCCCGGGCGGGCGGCGGAAGCGTGCGGGTCAGCGACTGGACGCCGGCCTGAGCGCTGGCCTGAGCGCTGGCCTGAGCGCTGGCCTGAGCGCTGGCCTGAGCGCTGGCCTGAGCGCTGGCCTGAGCGCTGGCCTGAGCGCCGGCCTGAGGCCCTACCAGCTGCTCGGGGCGGCGATGCGCGGACGGCGGCGCTCGGCCCGGGGCTCGGGGCGGGCCAGCGGATCGGCCAGCACCGGGGCGGCGGGGGCCGGGGCGGCGGCGCGCATCGGCTCGGCCACCGGGGCCACCGACGGCGGCGGGGCCACGGCGGTGACCAGTACAGGGGCCGCGGCGGCCTCCGGCGCGGCGGGCCGGAGCGGCTCGACCTCGGCCACCTCGATCAGCATCGGTGCCAGCTCGGTCTGCGGGGTCGGCATCAGGGTCAGGATCGGTGCCATGTCCGGCAGCAGGGGCTCCGTGCCCGGATGCGCCACGGTGAAGGCGCCCGGCAGGCCCCAGGTTCCGGTCCAGCGATAGAAGATGTGCACACCGATCTGACCCAGCTTGACCAGGTTGGTGGCCCAGATCGGGGCCACATAGTCGGCGTGATAGTGGGTGGCCATGCCGACGTTGGGGATCACCAGCCCGTTCAGGGCGGCCGAGGCCACGGCGCGGGCCCGGGCCCAGGCTTCCGGCCGCGGCGGGCGCGCCAGCGAGCCGTCGCAGGTGAAGGTGAACTGGCAGCCGGTTTCGCGCTCCGACCCCTGGAACACCACCCCGCAGACGGTGCCGGGATAGGCCGGGTGGCGCACCCGGTTGAGCACCACCTGGGCCACCGCGGCCTGGCCCACGGCTGGCTCGTTGGCGGCCTCGTAGTGGACCGCCGCGGTCAGGCAGTCGAGCGCCCGGGAGTAGGACTCCCAGTCGGTCGTGTCCATGATGAACGGCCTGGCCGCCAGGATCGGCAGGGTCGAGACCGGCAGGGCCGCATTCCAGGCCCGCGCCTCGTCCTCGGTCAGGGCTTTGAGGGCCTCGGGCGTCAGCACGAAGTCGCTGACATCGGCCAGGCCGGTCGTCGCCACCGGCTGCAGCGCCGCCGCCGGGCCGCGGGCGGCGGCGAGCTCATCCAGCCGCGCCTGGACCCCGACCGCCCCGCTGGCGGCGAGGATGGCGGCGCAGGAGATCCAGCCGGTTACCGAGGCGGTGCGAGGGCTCGACCAGGCGCGCTCGGGCCAGAGACGCTGCCGGGCGCTGGCCGCCAGGGGAGCGAAGCGGGCGCGCAGGCGCTCGGCAAGGGGGGCGAGGACGGCGCGCAGGCGCGCCGCCAGGGGAGCGAAGCGGGCGCGCAGGCGCGCCGCCGGGGGAGCGAGCACGGCGCGCAGTTGCCCGGCCAGGGTCGACGCGCGGGCGGCGATCTCTGCGAGGGTCATCAGGTCGGACCTCCGGGCCGGCGCATGGGGGCCGGGCACCTCAGAAGAAGCGCTCGCCGATACGCACCGTGTCGCCAGGGGCCACCAGGGTGGTGGAGGTCAGGCGGTAGGCGGTCTCGCCGGTCTCGCCGGCGCGGCGGATGAACACCCGGCGGGTGTCGGCGCGATAGGTGAAGCCCTCGGCCGTGGCCACGGCGTTCAGCACGGTCAGGCCGTTGGTGTAGGGATACTCCCCCGGCTTCTCGACCTCGCCGAGGATGTAGAAGGGCCGGTAGGTCAGCACCTCGGCATTGACGCGCGGCTCCAGGATGTAGCCCTGGCGCAGGGCGGCGGCGATGGCCTCCTGCAGTTCTGCCGTGGTCAGGCCCTGGGCCCGCACCTCCCCGATCAGGGGGAAGGCCAGGGCACCGCTGGCACCCACGGTGAACTCGCCGGTCAGGGCCTCCTCGCCGAACACGGCGACCCGCACCTTGTCCGACGGGCCGAGGCGGTACTCGGGCACCACCCGGTCGCTCAGCAGCTCGGCCTCGGACAGCGGGCCGGCGGCGGGACCGGCGGCGCAGGCGGACAGCGACGCCGCCACCAGGGCGACAAGGGCGACCAGAAACAGCCGGAACGCGACGGCCATGAAACCTCTCCTTGAGCGAGACCCTGCCCTCATAACCGAAAAGACGCCGGAACGCCAAGCAGATACCGCAGCGCGTCAGACTTATGCTTAACGCCGGTCAATCACATTCGTCAGCTTTCAGTACATCCTGTCTGTACGCCAGATCTTAGGCGGGGCCCGTTAGTCATCGCATGTCGAACGGAGACATGCGTTCCATGCCGATGGCCTGCCCGACCCGCGTCCTGTCCCTCGCCGCCGCCGGCCTGCTGGCGGCCGGACCGGCCGTGGCCAGCGAGGCGGGACCGGCCATGCGGCTGGGCGCGGTCGAGGCGCCGCCGCGCGGCTTCCTGGAGCTGTGCAGCCGCCAGCCTGAGCACTGCACCGCCGCCGCCGCCCCCTCGGCCACCGACCTCGACGTGCTGCGCCAGCAGGCCAGCCGCGCCTTCTTCAGCCTGGCCTTCGGCCGCCCCCTGCCCGACGCCCCGGCCCCGCGCGAGGCCCCGGCCGCCGGCCCGGCGATCGCCGCCCAAAGCGCCCTCACCCAAAGCGCCCTGACCAAGACCTTCACCGCCCTGCGCCCGGGTTCGATGTCTGACGCGGGCCTTGGCGTCGGCTTCGGCCGCGTCGCCCCCGCCCCGGCCCCGAGCGCGGCGGACGCCCCGGCCGCCGCCGACGCTGCGGCCAGCGCCCTCGAGGCGCCCGCCCCCGTCCCTGCCGCGGCCCCCGTAGAGGCCCTGGCCGCCGCCGACCTGGCCCGCCCGGCCGTGGCCCGGGTGCGCGCCCCGGAGGCCGCCCCCGTGACCCTGGATCGCGCCGACTGGCGCCGCGTCCAGCGCATCAACCGCGAGGTCAACCGCGCCATCCGCCACCGCGAGGACAGCGCCGTCTATGGCCGCCCGGACCAGTGGGCCCTGGGCGAGGCCGGCGTCGGCGACTGCGAGGACTACGCCCTGGCCAAGCGCGCCGCGCTTATTCAAGCCGGGGTTCCAGCCCGCGCCCTGTCGATCGCCCTGGTCGAGACCCGCCGCGGCGAGTCCCACGCCGTGCTGCTGATCGACACCGACAAGGGCGCCCTGGTGCTGGACAACCTCAGCCCCTGGATCCGCCGCTGGGACCAGACCCCCTACACCTGGATCGCCCGCCAGACCCCCGGCGACCCCCTGACCTGGCGGGCGGTGGAGGCGTAAACCCGCGCCGGCACCGGCCGGCCAATCAAGCTCGATTGCAGTGCAACATGGGGGCTCGCCCCCGTCATCCGGCGATGATAGGTTGCA